>Ga0307507_10007703_pt1 | contig 15394 bp, 19 predicted proteins | sample 7_EM_MG_FD_207223 | JGI IMG/M metagenome (GOLD analysis project Ga0307507, IMG submission 207223) | Populus trichocarpa ectomycorrhiza microbial communities from riparian zone in the Pacific Northwest, United States - 7_EM | ecosystem: Host-associated > Plants > Roots > Unclassified | place... | reverse complement strand
TAAATTGGATTGTATTCGCGTGAATGAATCGATTAAAATAAGCCTACATAGAGGCCAAACGGTGCAATACTCGTGAAGTTATAGCTACAAGCTACCCTGGGGAGTGTAAATGTGAATTGATGAAAGTTGGTATGGTTGTGGGATGTCACATGCTGTGCTCAACGAACTTAGACATGTACAACTTCACCATTGTTTCCAAGCCTAACAAGCCCACCCTAAACCAACATGTGACCTGTTCATATTCCAAAACTGGCAACTTTTCAAGCCTATTGCTTCCTTTCCTTCCACCCTCATAAGCACATGTGTCGCCACCACTGCCACCAACAACCACCTCCCACAACCATCACTTGACCACCCCAATGACCACTGTGCACACCAACAACAACGACAGTGTGGCAATGCCACATCACCAGATGGATGAACAACGACAATGGACAGCCATGACCTGGCATGTGCCACATTGTCCAAATGGTGACGACCCATGTTGTCGTCACCGTCCTCATTATTCCAGGTGAGCAGTGTATCCCCCCAACCCCTCTCCTTTTTTCACATGAGAAGCAGGGGTTCCCTTTGCCAACGTGGCTGGCACATCAACAGACGTGCCACATTGTCTGGGTGGTGACAATGCATGTCATTATCACTGTCCTCATTATTACAGGTGAGCAGCCCCCATTTTTTTTCTTCATATCAGATGTGGGGGGCCATATTGTGTTGTCAATGTGGCAACCATACGACACAGGACAAATGATGAGCAACAACAATAATTGTTGCTGTCATCATCATAGTAAGTCCCTCCATCCCACCTCTTCCCTTCCCCACCCAACTAATATCCCACCACCACCAGACAAAGGACAGTAGCCACAGCCATGTCACCCCTCCCCAGTGACAATCAGCCATGACCACAACTGATCATGATCACAACAACGACACGACAAGATGACCATGCAACAACCACAGCACGACAACATCACGCACTGACCACTTGCTTCACCATTATTCTTTTGCTCTCATTTTCTCACTATCATATTAGACTCTCACAGCAGTACTATGTAGAATATTAGGATATCTTGTATAATGTAGTAGCATAGACAATAAACTTATTTTTCTGTAAAACAAGTTCTGTGTAAAAATCACGCAATATGGTATTTAAATGAGCAGAATGTATGCCCCCCTCTAGGAATCTGCAGACCCCAGGGGTTGCTACTGAGGGCTGCAGATCTGCTCTGAGATTCTAGGGAGTGCTATGTAGTGGCTGTATGTTTCTATGTAGAGCTGCGTAGAACGTGCAGGTGACTGCAAAGGTAATACCCCTTTCTATGGTGCTATGGCACTGCACAGCCCTGCCACATGCTGCTTAGCTCACCCAGGTTTTGCTGATGCGTGAGGCACTTCATGCTCTGAATCATGTCACCAAGTACATATTCATTTCACCTCTTTGTCTTTTATTGCATCCATAATCGTGCCTAGGAAATGTCATTGTGTCCTGAAAAACAAGGATAATTCTAATCAGAAACCCCATTTTCAGTAAAAACCCTGGGGTCTCTCTGCGTCCGTTTGAAACCCAGCCTCAGTCAGCTGAGGGAGGTTGTTTGGTTATGCTTGCAGAATCCTGTGTTGGAGATGAATCCAGCTGTGCCGAACACCTGCTGTGTACTACGACCATCATTATCTACTCAACAAGTTCAAGCTTGAGTACTTGAGTTCCCACCCTACCCCACTATGATACCCCACCATACATCTGCCCAACAACGATCCTCAAACCCTCCTGCAAGTGCGTCTTTGTCGACTGCCTCATGTTGGCTTGTGAACATCCCAGAGCACAATCGGCATTATTCCTTGCTCATGTGGGCAAGTAGGGAGCTCTGGGCGAAAGTGTGGGGTATGCTGCCAGGAAGGTCAGACACATTCCACCTGCCCATTAATCCCCTGCCCATAACATTTCCGAGTTCACCTATTTAGGATTACCCCTGAGTCATAATGCAATCAATCACCTTGCTTGTCAAGGTCTCCCAAGGTCATAATCACCAAACAAGTACAAACAAACTTTCTACGGGCCATGGGGCTCTTTTCTTGCAAATAGGCAAACTTGAACAAACAAACTTTCTATGGGCCATCGGGTCTTTTCTTGCATGCAAGCAAACTAGTATATTGTGTACAGTAGCTACGTACGACTACAGTTAAAATATGTATCTATAGAATGGGATGAATTGTTGTTTTCATCTACAGATTGGCTGTCCTCGATGGGGAGACAACATTCCGTGATGTGTGATGGGAAGTGTTGGTCATATTAGTGGGTTCATCAATATCAAAGGATTTACCAGGCTGCCGAAACTGAGTCTCTCCCAACATTTGTTGATTCCTTACCGGTTTCCCAGCAACGACATGCATAGCCACTTTCTCCTACATTTTGCACACATAAGTGAGCAAACATGTACAAATGTTAGTTGTAAATGTAAACCACAAGTCAACCTGCGAGGTTCTCTGAGTCTTAGTAGTGCAGAAAAATTTGTTCATAAGTAGCAGAGCTTGAGCCAAGCTGAGCACTTCCAGAAGTTGTATATCCAATGTCATGATGATCATAAACATTCGGAACCCATTGTCAGCAAGCAAGGTGACCGCTGCTGCTGGTAAGCGTCAGCCTCTAGTTTATTAGGTACTGGTCAAAATCATAAGTAATTACGAGGTAGGACACCGTTTCAGCAGCAAGTGAGCCGCTGCAGAGGAAGGTCAGACTTCAAATATGTTGATCATTGGCTCACAGCCACTCCTCATTGAAACCCAGGTTTCTATACAACTAATTTAGAATCCCTTAGGTTTCACGGAGGAGGGAGGGATTCTAAATAGTTTTATCCGAAAAACAATGAGCGCCTCTCTGAGAGCCTCTCACATGCTGCAAAAACAAATCCAGAAGCTCCCCCACCAGAAGACGTGCAAGACCAAGGTTTTACTCACCCCTCCGTCCTCTTCCTCCTCCCTTTCTGGTCATGTGCACTCAATTGGTTCCACGCACTCACCCCACACACACCCTCTCCCTCATACAAAATTGATAACCAATCCAGATTCGTGTCCAAGTACGGTCTCCCCAGCAAGTTAGCAACCAGACCCTGGGTGACATTGTCTTTTATGGAGGCAAGTTGTTCAGGTAGTGACCGCTTCACGCAATTGACTTTTTCGACGCCAGGGAAATACGGCATTTTTGTTGGAAATCAACAGTATGCTCTTCAATATGTCTAATGGTACACTTGCTGATCTTGGACTTCCTGTATACGTTCACAGTCCGAAACATAACCGTCAATAACGCAAAAACTTGCATCCTTCAATTATGGAATTGGGGTAAGGGAACTCACTTGTTTCTCGATCTCCCAGGATTGACTGGCATTTGCAGCTTGGACTTATGACGTTCAACAACTGAGGTGTTGACGAATAACCAAGTACGGCAGTTTTGCATTCGTTCAGAGTTTCACTGATGCCCTCCAAACAGACTGCCTCACTAGCCATCATAGACGCTATTGTTACGAACACGCCCATCTTCCTGCGTACCTTAAACTCCAATGACAGCACCCTAGCAGCAGCCTCGCTGGTATTGAACAATGTGAAGCTGCAAAACATTCCAGTTGCCGTTGGTGTCATTGGGGGTGCCACTGTTCTTCCGGGGGGGTCAATCACAATCGAATCATGGGTCCAAGGAAACATTTACAAGGGAACGAACCCTGTGGTGTGTTTACCCAGGGAAACATACCAGCCCGGAAGAAAGCCCCTGAACTACTCCGTCACATTGTTGGTCGTACACATCCCCAGTGCACAGATTACACCATTCACTTACCCCCCACAATAGGACTATAACCAAACATGTATTGCATCAGGTACCTGTCAATCCCAGATTCTCAACATTGACTCGGTGTTGACAATCAGTGTCTATAGTTTGGCAACTGTGGCAACAACATATCAGGTGAGCGTTGACCAGGTTGGGATCGTCAACCAGGCGAACAATACCAATGGCTTCTCCTTCATGGAGTGTGAATAGATTCAGTCCGGCTTCTGTCCATGTTAGGTCACAAAAAATTTATTATGTATCCGCACTCTGCGGGGGGCTCGCTTCGCCATCTGAGTTGTGTGGCAGCTGTATATCACAGTTTTACAGAGATAAACCTATACTGTAGTTTACATACTACAGAATATCAGAAGTACCTGCATGCAAAGTGATGTTGCATGTGTTTACCACCCAGTTTTTGTACTCTAGAATAATCCTAAAAACCAGAATAAAAAGCTCATATGTTGAGCAGTTGAGCACTGCAGCTTGATCATGATCATACATTACATAATATGCCACTATAAGTACTACACAGGGGCACATTACTTTCCTCAGTTGTTCTTCCACTCGGCTGAGGTGAGTATTGTGCCCGCCGTTCTCATATCTTTAGTACTTACATTGATACCCCTCTCAGGCTATCCTAGGTACAGTACTAATGATATAGTCGTTCTTCCACTTGGCTGAGGCTATCCTAGTGTATTTCCAACAGGTTATGGGCCTTATTGGTTTCTAGGTACCCCACCGCATTTATGACCACTTTCATCCTTTGATTCAACATGACCCTGGGTGATTCCATCTCTGGCGACCCTGCCTCAATGCCTACCTCGCCACAAATGTCATCTTTATCACCACTTCCTCTCACTCCCATTGCGAGCGATATCTCTCATCCCTCAGTATCCATCCAGAGTGTGAAGGAGACTAGTTGGGGGATGTTCCCCTTCTCGATAAGACTTCAAATAACTATGCAGCATGGAGTCAACATGTCTTGGAGATTCTACAGCTCTCGTCTGGCCTAGATCTCTATCTTGACGGTTCCTTTCCTGCTTCTAACCCTCAACTCGAACCTCGTGCTAACCGCTTTTGGAAGATAAACAATGCGGCAGTCCGGGCTTTCCTTCGCATGAAATGTGCTCCTTCTGAGCTTCCCTTTATTGAAAACTGCATCTCTGCTGAGGATGTTTGGTCTACCATGTGGAAACGCCACATTCATCAAGGGCCTATGACACAAGTGACATTAATTCAGGAGGCCCTTCTTGTCCGCTATTCGTCATCTACCCCCTTTGCCGACACAACACTCAAGTTACGTGATCTCAATCACTGCATCTGGGATATGGGTACTCCCACCTCTGAAGGTTTTCTTTGCATCTTAATGCTTCTTGCTCTGTCCGCCGACGACTCCCTCTCCGCTGTTTGTGATGCAATTGTCTCTGGGCTGTCTAGCTCAACCGAGGACTGCACATATACTTCAGCTGAAATCATCGCTCATCTTGACTATGAACAACAAGCGCGCTCTATGGCTACTGCTAGGACTGTTCTTGTTCCTGCTGAAGCTCACATGGCCCACGGCTCCTCGTCTTCTGACTCAAAGCAGAGTATATGCTCCAATTGCAAGAAACCTCGACACACGTCTGAATTTTGCGTTCAACCAGGTGGCAGCATGGCTGGAAAATCTGTTGCAGAAGCTCAACAAGCCCGTGACGCTAAACGCAGCAAGAAGAGTAAGGAGAAATCTCCTAAGGCTGCTGGAAGTATCATACAGTCCGGCAACCAGGCCTATATCGTTGATGCCGATGGTAAGGCTCACGAAATCATTGGTTCCTCTTCAACTGCAACTCCCTCTGCCGCTGTTGACACTGCCCACTTCTTGCAAATGGATGACTTGGCCTCTATCGACCCTCTAGTCCTCGATTCTATGTGTGCTGCTGACATCGAAGAATACGCGCATATAGCTGAATACACCTGGCTTACTTCTCAAGATACTCTCCATGCTTCCGTAGACTGGTGCGAGAGGAGGAGAAATGTCGATGACTTGGATCTCACAGCCATCACAGCTGCGCCCTTACCGGTATCTTCAAAACGAACGACACTTTCCTTAGAAGCATCACCTTTCCTTCTCGACAGCGTGTGTACCACCCATATCTCCCCAGATAGGTTGGATTTCTTGACTCTGCACCCCATCGTTGACAGAACGGTCACTGGTGTGGGGGGGTCATCTATCAATGCACTGGGGATTGGTTCAATCAAGCTATTCGTTGCAAAAGGTTCTTCTATCCTACTTGAGAATGTCTTGTTCATCCCAGCATCCACTGTATGACTCATATCCATCGCATGCATCACCGAATCCCTTCAATGTTCCATTACTTTTGACGCATCTTCTGTCACTCTCAAAAATCACTCTGGCGCTCTCTTTGCTACTGGTACTCGACTATCCACCCGTAAACTCTATCGTCTAGATTGTACGCGTCTATCAACTGAGCATGCATTCCATACGGCAAACCTCGATACCTGGCATCGACGACTCAGTCATGCTTCCAACCAATGCATCCTCGACCTCGCTATTAAGCAATTGGCAGAAGGTATGTGTATCGACCTCTCTCAGATGCCTCCAAAATGTGACAGTTGCATTCGTGGTAAACAGGGTCATACCCCAGTACCGAAAATGCATCAGGGAGAGAGGTCGAGTCATAAGCTGGGTATCATTTATGTGGACTTAACGGGACCAGAGGCTATGAAGTCTGTGAGCGGAAACCTCTATGTTATGAACATTGTCGACGATCATTCTAGTCACCCTTGGACATTTTGTCTTAAATTAAAATCTGATGCGTTACCTACTCTCCAGAACTGGGCTCGTCGAGCTGAGGCCAAAAGTGGTGAACGTATTGGGATCATACGCACTGATGGCGGCAAATTAGATTCAGACAAAATGGAAGCTTGGTGTAACACTAACGGATATACTCTCCAGACCACTGCTCCTTACACATCTGCCCATAATGGATGTGCTGAACGCATGCACCTTACTGTCATGAATAGAATGCATGCTATGCGTGCTTCAACACCTAATGTTCCTCTTAACCGTTGGGATGAATTTGCCTTAACAGCAGGATATCTGTCGGCACACACACCTACTCGAATGCTTGGGAAGACTCCCTATGAAGTTTGGCATGGTAGGAAACCAGATTTATCTCATCTACGTGAAATTGGATCCCGCGTGTTTGCCCTTATCCTTAAGCATAACCCCAAGCTTTACAAACGATCTTTTGAATGTGTTCTTGTTGGTTATTCACCCAATTCCAAGGCATACCGACTCTACCATCCTTCTACACACTGGCTATTTGAATCGTTCCATGTCAAGTTCATTGAACGAAAAGGTGATGTTTCTCATCCTCTCTACCCTGGCCGTGTAATTGATCTTCCTCCTACAGATCCAAATACAGATTTGTCTGATGGTAAACTCCCTATACCTCTCATTCCTCCCTCTTCTGTACCTTTACCTACTTCTCTTCCTACTTCTTCTGCGCCCAAGCACACCTTAGTCCCGGATGAGGAGGAGTCTTTTGATGACTATCCCCACTAAGTCTGGACTGTGCCTGACAATAATATCGAGGTACCAGTCCCACCCTGCATTAACCCTACTGATGTCGTCCCTATCCCTGCAGCTATAGACGCCAATGTACCTCGCTGTTCAGCCCATGTACTTGCTCCATCATCAAAAGCTGCAGAAGTTCGAGGCATCAATCATGTACCCCGTGTCGCTCAGGCTGTTGCCGAATCCCGTGAAGCAGGTCGTCGCCTTAAGGAACAACGCACACAGGCTAAGTTTGAACGCCAACAACAGGTTTTGGAATCACGGGCCTCGCTCACTAATGTCGCCCCTTCCCTTCCCTCCACACCTATTCTTCCTGCAGATGTGATACCTGACGATTCATTGCCTAACCCCCCACCTGCACTCGATTCGGATACAGACTTTGTCGCCTTCTGTGAAGCGTATGCCACCGAACTCGCTTCCCCTTTAATCAACACCCGCAATCCTGATGAACCCACCTTTCGCGAGGCTATGAACTCTCCAGATGCTGATAAATGGACTCTCGGTATACAGGATGAGCTCAAGAGTCTAAAGGAGATGGGTGTCTATCGTCTTATTCCTCGTTCTGACGTTCCCACAGGTAGGAAGATCTTGTGTGGCAAATGGGTTTTACTTCTCAAGTGAGACGAACACAGCAATCCTGTCCAACACAAGGCTCGTTTCGTTGTCAAGGGTTTCGAGCAGGTCTTCGGCCAGGACTATGTTGACACTACTTCTCCCACTGCTCGCATGGAATCCGTCCACCTCCTTCTCAACATTGCCGCTGCTAAGGACTGGGATGTCCAGCAAATCGATGTCAAGACTGCCTTCTTGTACGGCCTTTTGCCCCCCAACGAAGCACAATATCTGGAGCAACCCGAATCTTTTGCTGAGCCCGGCAAGGAGGATTGGGTATGGTGCCTTCAGTGTGGCCTTTACGGTATGAAGCAGAGCAGTCGTATTTGGAATAAGACAATGCATAAGGCTATGTTGAACTGGGCTTTCCAACGTCTCCATGCTGACCCTTGTGTTTATTACAGGGTCTCCTCCCTTGGTGTTGTCCTTTCGGCTGTCCATGTCGATGATTTTCTTATTGTTTCTAGCTCACCCGATGCCTCTCGTGCCTTCAAGGAGGAGCTTAAGTCCCTCTGGACCATCTCTGATCTGGGTGAAGCGTGCTTTTGCATTGGGATTGCCATCTCCTGCAACCGGCCTGATAGAACCATTTCTATTTCTCAAATTACTTTGATTGACCGTGTCGTTTTACAGTTTGGCCAGGCCGATGCAGACCCTATTTCTACTCCCATGGATCCTTCTGTGGCGAGGAGCCTTACCCGTCCCTCCCCTTCTGACCCCCCCTTATCTGCCGCTGACACTCATGATTTAGCACGGCTCCCCTACCGGTCCCTTGTTGGATCTCTCATGTATCTGGCTGTTGGAACTTGTCCCAACATTTCCTTTGCTGTCACGCAGCTTTGCCAGTTTCTTGATTGCTACTGCTGTGCACATTGGAATGCTGCAATATGCATTGTTCGTTACCTCAAGGGTACTCGACTTCTTGCATTAACACTTGGTGGTGACCCTAACTTAGAGCTTGTTGGATTTTCTGATTCTTCGTATGCTGACTGCCCTGATACCGCCCGCTCCACCATGGGTTATTGTTTCTCAGTGGGCGGTGCTGTTTTCTCTTGGTCTTCTCATTGTCAAAAAACCATCACTAACTCTTTTTGTGAAGCAGAATACGTTGCCCTTAGTGAGGCTAGCCATGAGGTGCTCTGGTTGCGCCAATTCCTTTGCGAGGTTCAGTTTTTGAAGCCCCACCCCACCATCCTCCTTTGCGACAACAATGGTGCTAAGTCACTCTCATCTGATCCCACCCACCATTCCCACAGCAAACACATTGACGTCCATCATCACTTTGTACATGAGTGCATTGAAGATGGCTCTATTACTGTGTGGCGCATCCCTGGTCATGACAACGTCGCCAATATCTTTACGAAGGCCCTCCCTCGTCCCGACTTTATGTGTCTTCGTCCTTACCTTGGCCTCTGGTGATGCTTGTGCGAGGAGGAGTCTCTGGTTGGCGTCTCGATTTCAATCTTCTTATTTTAAGTAGATTTCATTTCGACCATGCCAGCCGGTAGCTTTTTCCCACTGGGTTTTGATGCACCTGGCGCTCGGATTTTACCTATCCGCTTTTATCCTTTCTTTTCTTTTGATATGTGTCCCTCCTTATCTTTTCCTTTCTTTTCCTTTTTTATTTTCCCTTTTTCCTCCCGATCTACGCTTTGAGGAGGAGTGTTGAGCAGTTGAGCGCTGCAGCTTGATCGTGATCATACATTACATAATACGCCACTATAAGTACTACACAGGGGCACATTACTTTCCTCAGTCGTTCTTCCACTCGGCTGAGGTGAGTATTGTGCCCGCCGTTCTCATATCTTTAGTACTTACATTGATACCCCTCTCAGGCTATCCTAGGTACAGTACTAATGATATAGTCGTTCTTCCACTCGGCTGAGGCTATCCTAGTGTATTTCCAACATCATACTATTGTAAAAGCTATCAGTCCCCACCTAAATCTAGGATTTCAAGGGTAGGGAGTTGATACTTGCTGAGATATGAGCCATTCAAGAAATTTACTGATAGAATTTGTGTGCTTAAAATTTGTAGTTGTTTGTCCGGGCCTTTCACCCTTAGTCAATGATTGCTCGCTGCGCTTGCAATCAACTTATTATACCCTATCCTTATATTCTACTTTAATATACACTTCTTATCACTGCTTGTTGTTTGACCGATGTGGTGGTCGCCACTGCGAGAAAGTAAAGTGTCCCAGGGAGGATCGTGGCCATTGGCATTCGGCTCCGCACCACTCAGACCTCTCTTCCCAAGGTATTCCAGCTTCGCATTCGCCTCATTCAAGTCGTCGCTCAACTTTGCAGCCTCGTGCTTCCAGCTCTCCTGCTCGACTTCCAAGTGCATGATCTGCTCGCTCTTCCCCTTGATCTCTTCATACATGTTGGTGATTTGTTCCTGGAGGGACTCCAGCTCTTCATCAAGGTCCTCGCACCTGGGCCTGAGCTCGGGTTCCTCAGCACCACGGCGACGTATGTCGTGATTGATACAGTCGATCTTCTCCCTCATGGGGGTAGCCTGCATCCGCCATCACCTGGCGTCTCTCTGAACGGTATCGATACGGGCCGTTTGACCATAGCAACGCCAGCTCTGGCCTGCCCCTCCGCTATCTGAACCCGCTTTTCCAGTCCATATTCTCACCCCGTACCGACAACACAAAGCTCGATGCCTTGGAGTGTTCCGCACGGAAGAAATCACAATCTTTCTCTGCTGGCTCCGAGTCCTTAAGTTCTATAGCCCGTTGCAACGACGCATTCAGAACTGCTCGCTCCTCTTCCCACCTCTTCCTCTCCAAAGCCAATATCGCAACAGCTTCTTTCACATGTCGTTCAGAAGGTTGAGCATTCGCCTGCCTGGGCTGCTCTCAGGGAAGTCATTTCCGAAGGAATGGCGACATTTTTCTCTTGCTCAGCGATTATGAGCTGTTCCACTTGGAAGATCTTGCCTGACCTCTTATTCAAGAGCCGCAGCGACATCGCCATTTCAAGATGAGGTCTCTCATCGTCAGTCTGAATAGCAAACCATTAGTGACATGATAAGCACCAGGCATGTACGTCAACCTACCTCTACTTCCGGAGCCTTAGTGACTAGAGGTGTTTCATGACGGGTTGAGTTTGTGGCCGGAATTTCGGGCTCCTCAGCCGACTCCTCTGCGCTCGACGTTGTTTGTTAAAAGAATCCCTAGAGGACTTGGACTGCGACCTCGAGCGTGACTTGGTTGGAGGTAGAGGAAGGCTAGGTTCCCCCGGGAAAGTTTGAGGTTCGTCTTCATGCGACAGTATAGGGGGTGAGCTGGGTTGTTCCATAGAAAACTGGAATAGAAAAAAAAAAGTCAGTTGGTCCATTACGGGATTAGGAGAGACCCCAGGTGAAATTTCCTCCATTTCCTCCTCAGCGTCCTGATCATGCCCATCGTCTGCCTGTTCCGCGAATATGCGTCTGCGTGCGAAACGACACAGTGAGAATCTTAGGCTTTGAGCCCGTTTGTGTAGAGTGCGACACAGGAAAGAGGGCAGGATCGCTTATTGCGTGTAACTGTCCAAAGAGTCTTTCGCTTCCCGATAGTCTCTCCTTTCAAACGATTGGGCATTTGCGCAGCTTGCGACTTTTTATAATGAGCACACCAGAGAAATCATCATCAGTATCTTGCAAAAAGAGAACTAAAAGAAACAAACCCGTCATCTTCTTCATAATAACCGTCTGAATCTCCTCCTACTCGTATTCTCCTCCGTATTATCCTGCTCCTCCCCTTCCGTACCCTCACCAACTTCCCCATCCTCCCTTCCCTCCTCGCCATCCTCCCTCAACCACCTCATCCTCCCCAACATCTCCTCTCCCAAACTCTTACTAACGCTCCCCGCCGCACTCCCCGCCCCGCTTCCCCCTTCCCTCCTGCACCATTACCAACCCCACGAACAGCAGCATTCCTCATCTCGTTGTAAAATACGAGCTTCGTAGTTTTCGTGCTCTTTGGCGGATCTGAGTGATTCGACTTCTTAGACTCGCGGAGGGTGTGGGTTTTGACGTAGGACGTCTCTGTATTTCTCGAATACGGCTGAGGGAGGGGGGGTTATTGGGAGAAGGGGGAGGAAGGAGAAGGGCGGAGAAGGGACGTACTACATTGTTCTTGGTATGGTTTCTGTAAACTTGTATATGTCGAGCGAAAATGGTCTACTAACCTGCGTCGTGTTCAAGCGCTGCAGTCAACCCCATCAGCTCTCAGAGTCATCCCCCAAAAAACAAATGAAAAAACATACATCCTTCAACCTCAACTCCTTCTCCTTTCTCTTCGTATGGGCCAACTCACTCTTTATCTCCTCAAGCTCATGCTCCAAGGGGGAGAATGGCCTGAGAAGCATTGACTGGACATACTCATAAGACGCAAGGAGCTGGAAGGTATTGAGCGAGCAAATCGCATCCAGCTCTAGTATGGCTAACTGTGGATAGGAGTTTGATTAGCGGTTTGACCACAGAAGTTGCAGAGGGCTCACGTTTCAGGAGTTCTTCATTACCATGCTCCAAGAGGCCATCCTCAGCTAAGGTGCGTAGAATGGTGCGCAAAAACATCAAGCACTCCAGAAGTTTCCAAACGTATAACCTTTCGGCGGAGATAATCAATCACTTTGGAAAGCGAATATCGATAAACAACAATCCCCTGTGTTACTTCTACTGGACTATGAGGTATTGAAGGCCAAACAAAAAATCATAGCGTACCTTTGACTTCGCATATGTATCGAAGCGGTGTATGGGTGCATGACATCGAAGCAAACACAAAGATGCGTTAAGTGGCCGAAAGTAGAGCACCGACGTGTTCAATATTCTCACTTCTCCTTCAAATAGATCGTCTGCCGTCCGAAAACTGGTTTACTGTAAAATTGAGATATTTCAAAATGGGATAGTACAAATGGCAGTTTGGTTCTCACCGACAATGTGCCTTGCAGGATAGTAAAAAGAAGTCACTGGCAATCGGTGTTATCAAAAGGGACCTGCCGTCTAATTCTTAATTCAGTACGAATGATATGTAGATTTGCTGATTGGGCATACCAGCAATTACCTTATCTCCAATAAACCAAGACCGCTCGTGGGGGGCGCGACTGCTTGGACCTCAAATATCCTAGTTTTGAAAATCGACGCGTCGGCTGGCACTTTCGATGACAAAAATAGCGATAAACTTCCTGTGTGCGACAAAGCGTCGAAGTATGAGTGAGGCGCATCACGAGATGAGGATTGGAGCTCGCCATGGTGAAGGAGGGTCCGATCTTTCGTGTTTTCCTGAGTGAAGAGGAGGCGATCTCCCTCCGAATCAGATTGTCTTCGAAAACAGCGCCTCGGCGAGCACCGGCCAGTTTGTAGGGAAAAAAGACGTGGCGGTATGGCAATTCAGGTCATAACCATCGAAAAATGCCAGAGCAGTAAACGTCAAAAGACAGCAGCCACTGAGAGATAACCGAAATAAGTATGTCATTAAACATCTGGATGTGCTACTACCCATCTCATCTCCTTGACGTAGTTTTCATGTTGGAACTTGAGAAGTTCACGGAGAAACCTATTCTCTTCACGAAGACCAGCAATTTCTCCTCCAAGCTCCCCTGTTGTTTATCGGATCGCATTCTATTGAAGATGAGACATTGGATATTTGGTCCAGCTAACCTTGCTCTCCTTCCACCTCCTTCTCTTCCTTGTCCTGCAGTCTCTTCAGTTAATACTCAATAAGATTTTGTCCCCCTCACCCAGTCCATATAGGCCTGGTTCACTTTTTTTAGAGCTTTTCTTGCTTTTTGAAGCTTCTCTTGAAGTGTCTGCACTTGCCGTTCCAAGTCCTCGATCCTTTGATCTGCTTTTTGGCACTCTCTCTTGATTTCCTCCTAAAACCCTATAGTTAGTTTTGCATCGTACAGGACAAAACAAATAGATCAAACCAGAGGTCCCAAATCAATCCGAGTCATCAGGGTTATGTGGTACAAATTCGGTTCGGTTTTTCCCGGGCCGAGTTTCGATATGCTTATTCTCTAGGGGTGAAAACGATGAACAAACAAAGCCAACTAACCACATAGCGCGCCTGCGGGCGCAAAGCCCGCTACAAATAACTGCTGACTTTCACGAGAAAATCGTACAACCTCAGTCCAAGCCAAAGCCTCAACAACGCAGTCATGATCAGTGGCTGGTTCGCAATGCTTACGCATGCATGGTCGCAGGTCCTCGTCAAGTGCTCTCATCCCTGTGAAGTCAACACCACGTTTCCGTCATTACATAATATCGCGTCAAGAACTTCCCGCTTCATTAGCACTTAACTGTACGCTAGAATATATGAAAATTAATAAGTGAAGCATTACGAGGACAAACGAAATACCGTCTACCAAACGTATGACGACAGTCACTTCCCCAAAGAGGCAAGCCCCTTTCGCAAATCAAGCCCGAACGGGCATGGCGGAGGCCCGAGGGGAAAAACAAACAAGACCAAAGTTACAAACAAGCGTAAAGTGGATCAACTTTTTCGTTTGCGGGCCAGCATGGTAAGACCCACTACTTACGTAGCGGGCATTTTACGGCGCAGAATTCTGAAGAAAAGTGTAGCTGGTTTGCAGGTCCTATTCCTTTCTCATTTCTCTTTCAATCTTGGTAAAATTACATATATGAGCAGGGGAAGCTGTATTCTATATGTTTATCGAAAAAAAACTCCCTATTTTTCGTGTTTGAACTTAGTTTTGGAGCTTATAAACGTGGTGCTGTTGGCCCCTGTTTTGACAGCGGAATTGACAGAGAATGCTTGAAGAGTATCTTGAGCGTATGTTTCTTTCGCCTTTGCTTCTTGGTACACTCGATGACCACATGTATTACAGAATTCGGAGCGTATATACTGGCCTTACAAGAAGGGGGAGGGGCGAAATACTCGTGCTTTCGCTGACGCGTCGCGTCGTGCGTTCCCCGCACTCCTCAACAATGGGATTCTCGGCGAGATATGTGCCGTTTCTATGCTATGAATGAGGCGGAATAGGTGGCTCAACGGCGGGCACGACTGTTGGCAATCACAGAAGAAGAAGAAGAACGAGTACTACGGGGACTCCCGATCCCTATTCCTCCCCGCAACATCATCGCATACGCGCCCTTTGCCATGATGATTACATTGCTCCTACGTCTAATGACCCAGCAGACCCTTCCACTCGGTATCGACCTTGCCAGGATTATCTCGGGTAAAGACAACCGACGGTATTATGTTGGTTGATCAACACGTCACAGAAAGCCATTTCTGTCGCTAAAATGATGAGGCTACCCATAAATCCAAGATGAGCGGACTGATGGATCCACGCATGGGCATTGGGCATCATGACCGGAATTTCAAGTGCCAAACGTGTGGTGAAAGAATGTCGGAATGCCCTGGCCATTTT
>Ga0307507_10007702_pt1 | contig 15397 bp, 15 predicted proteins | sample 7_EM_MG_FD_207223 | JGI IMG/M metagenome (GOLD analysis project Ga0307507, IMG submission 207223) | Populus trichocarpa ectomycorrhiza microbial communities from riparian zone in the Pacific Northwest, United States - 7_EM | ecosystem: Host-associated > Plants > Roots > Unclassified | place... | reverse complement strand
CGGCGCGAACATCGAGGAACGCGGCGACGACCGAGGCGACTCCGGCGGCCAGCGCCAGGAAGCGGCCGATCCCCGCGCCGATCGTGATCCCGGCGGCGTCGAAGAGGCCGCGCTGGTCGGCGTCGAACTGCCAGTCCATGATCAGCCAGCCCAGCGCCATGAACAGCAGTGACGCCGCAGCGACGACCAGCCAGAGGTGCGCCAGCCCACCCACGCGCACCTTCGGGATTCGCCCGAAAACGACGACGACGAGCCCGGCCAGCAGCAGCGGCAGCGGCGGGAGCCAGGTGAAGAAGCCCGAGTTCCAGGCGCTGCGCACGACGTCACCCTGGGGAAGCGAGCTGAGCGCGTCCTCGATCTCCGGGCGAGTCGTGGTCAGCGTGGTCCACGGCAGGAACGTCGCCCCCAGCGCGAGCAGCCCGGCCGCCAGGCCGAGCCACTCGCGCCAGGTGACGCTTTTGACGGAGAACGGCTGTGTCATAAAACCGGGTCAGGAACCGACGCGCTCGATGATCAGCTCGCGGACCCGCTTGGCGTCCGCCGCGCCCTTGGTGGTCTTCATGACCGCGCCGACGATCGCGCCCGCCGCGGCCACCTTGCCGCCGCGGATCTTTTCCGCGACGTCCGGCTGCGCAGCCAGTGCCTCGTCGATCGCGGCGAGCAGCGCCGAGTCGTCGGAAACGACCTTCAGCCCGCGCTTCTCGACCACTTCACCCGGCGATCCCTCGCCGGCGAGCACGCCCTGCACGACCTCCTTGGCGAGCTTGTTCGTCAGCTCCCCGGAGGCGACCAGCGCGATGACCTCGGCTACCTGCTTCGGCGTGATCGGCAGCTCGCCGAGGTCGACCTCGCGGGTGTTGGCCTCCTGGGCGAGCGTGTTGACCCACCAGCTCCGGGCTTCGTCCGGGGTCGCGCCGGCCTCCACCGTAGCCGCCACGAGGTCGACCGCGCCGACGTTGAGCAGGTCACGCAGCGCCTCGTCGGAGAGGCTCCACTCGACCTGGATGCGCTTGCGGCGCTCCGACGGCATCTCCGGCAGCGTGCCGCGCAGCTCGTCCACCCATTCGCGCGACGGCGCGATCGGGACCAGGTCGGGCTCCGGGAAGTACCGGTAGTCCTCGGCGGTCTCCTTGGTGCGGCCCGGCGAAGTGGTGCCGTCGGCCTCCTGGAAGTGCCGGGTCTCCTGCTTGATCGTCCCGCCGCCGGCGAGGATCGCCGCCTGCCGCGTCATCTCGTATCGGATGGTCCGCTCGACGCTGCGCAGCGAGTTGACGTTCTTCGTCTCGGTGCGGGTACCGAACTCGGTCGCGCCCTTCGCCATCAGCGAGATGTTGGCGTCACACCGCACCGACCCCTGGTCCATCCGGACGTCGGACACGTCGAGCGCGCGCAGCAGGTCACGCAACGCCGTCACGTACGCGCGGGCGACCTCCGGCGCGCGCTCACCCGTGCCCTCGATCGGCTTGGTGACGATTTCGATCAGCGGCACCCCGGAGCGGTTGTAGTCCAGCAGCGAGTGCTCCGCGCCGTGGATCCGGCCGGTGGCGCCGCCGACGTGCAGCGACTTGCCGGTGTCCTCCTCCATGTGCGCGCGCTCGATCTCCACGCGCACGACCTCACCGTCGGAGAGGGTGACGTCGAGGTAGCCGTTGAAGGCGATCGGCTCGTCGTACTGCGAGGTCTGGAAGTTCTTCGGCATGTCCGGGTAGAAGTAGTTCTTCCGCGCGAACCGGCACCACTGCGCGATCTCGCAGTTGAGCGCCAGCCCGATCCGGATCGCGCCCTCGACCGCTTTGCCGTTGACGACCGGCAGCGCACCGGGCAACCCGAGGCAGGTCGGGCAGGTGTGGGTGTTGGGCTCGCCACCGAAGACGTTCGCGCAGCCGCAGAACATCTTGGTGTTGGTGTTGAGCTCGACGTGCACCTCGAGCCCGAGCACCGGGTCGAATCGCTCGATGACGTCGGCGTAGTCCATCAGCTCGGCCACGGCAGTCACTTCGTTCCTCCCAGCTCCGGGACCTCGTGTACCAGCGAGCCGCCGTTGGCGGCGTTGCGCGCGGCCTCGTAGGCGGCGCCGACCCGGTAGAGCCGGTCGTCGGCCAGTGCCGGGGCCATGATCTGCAGGCCGACCGGCAGCCCGTCCTCGTGCGAAAGACCGCTCGGGACGCTCATGGCGGCGTTGCCCGCCAGGTTCGACGGGATGGTGCACAGGTCGGCGAGGTACATCGCCATCGGGTCGTCGACCCGCTCGCCGATTTTGAACGCCGTGGTCGGCGTGGTCGGCGAAACGAGCACGTCAACCTTCTCGAACGCGGCGTCGAAGTCGCGCGTGATCAGCGTGCGCACCTTCTGCGCCGAACCGTAGTACGCGTCGTAGTAACCGGACGAAAGCGCGTACGTGCCAAGCATGATCCGGCGCTTGACCTCGGCACCGAAGCCCTTCTCACGAGTCAGCGCCATGACCTCTTCGGCACTGTGGGTGCCGTCGTCGGCCACGCGCAGGCCGTAGCGCATCGCGTCGAACCGGGCGAGGTTCGACGACGCCTCGCTCGGCGCGATCAGGTAGTACGCGGGCAGCGCGTAGGTGAAGCTCGGGCAGGAGACCTCGACGACCTCGGCGCCGAGCGCGCGCAGCTGCTCGACCGCGGCCTCGAACGACCGCAGCACGCCGGGCTGGTAGCCGTCGCCGGCGAACTCCTTCACGACGCCGACCTTGACGCCCTTGAGGTCACCGTTCGCGCCTTGCCACGCGGCGGCGACGACCGGGGGCACCGGCGCGTCGATCGAGGTCGAGTCCATCGGGTCGTACCCGGCGATGACCTCGTGCAGCAGCGCGGCGTCGAGCACCGTGCGGGCGCAGGGGCCCGCCTGGTCGAGCGATGACGAAAACGCGACGAGGCCGTAGCGGGACACGCCGCCGTACGTCGGTTTCACGCCGACCGTGCCGGTGACCGAGCCGGGCTGACGGATCGAACCACCGGTGTCGGTGCCGATGGCCAGCGCCGCCTCGAAGGCCGCGATGGACGCCGAGGAGCCACCGCCGGAACCGCCCGGGATGCGGGCGTGGTCCCACGGGTTGTGCGTCGGGCCGAAGGCGGAGTTCTCCGTGGACGAGCCCATGGCGAACTCGTCCATGTTGGTCTTGCCGAGGATGACGACACCGGCCTCGCGCAGCCTGCGCGTCACCGTCGCGTCGTAGGGCGGGATCCAGCCCTCGAGCGTCCGCGACCCGCAGGTGGTCGGGATGCCCTCGGTGGTGAGGACGTCCTTGAGCGCGAGCGGGACGCCGGCCAGCGGCGACGCCGGCTGCTCACCCGCGGCGATCTTCCGGTCGACGGCTCCGGCCGCGGCGAGCGCGCCCTCGGTGTCGACGTGCAGGAACGCGTGGACGTGGTCGTCGACCTCGCCGATGCGGTCCAGGTGCGCCTGCGTGACCTCCACCGCGGACACCTCACGCGCGTGGATCTTCGCCGCCAGTTCGGCGGCGGTCAGCTTGACGATCTCGCTCACTGCTCTTCCCCCAGGATCCGCGGCACCCGGAAACGGCCCTCCTCGGCGGCCGGCGCACCGGCCAGCGCCTGCTGCTGTCGCAGGCTCGGGCGGACGACGTCGTCACGGAACACGTTGGTCAGCGGCACGGCGTGCGAGGTCGGCGGCACGTCGTCGGCGGCGACTTCGCTCACCTTGGCCACCGAGTCCAGGATCTGGTCCAGCTGGCCGGCGAAGAGGTCGAGCTCGTCGTCGGTCACGGCCAGCCTGGCCAGCTTCGCGAGGTGCGCTACCTCGTCTCGGGAAATGTTGGGCACGCGGGTGACTCCCGGGTTGTGCTGTGCGGGTTGTCTCGGAAGCTGCAAGTCTATGGTGACGGCGCAGGAGGACTCGACTGGGTTATCCACCGGCAAGCGACGACCGTTCAGCGCCCGCTCGGCGTGACGAGGATCCCGCCCGGCGGACAGCTGGTCCCGCCGCACCACCCGGTCTGTCACAATCGGCGACCGGCACGAAGCGTTCCACGGCAAGGCTGGGACGCCTGAGGCGAGAGGGGCGCACGGTGTCGTTCCTGATCCGGGTCCTGCTTCCGGACAGCCCGGGAACCCTCGGCGCGGTGGCCACGGCGCTCGGCACGGTCGGCGCCGACATCTTGAGCGTGGACGTCGTCGAGCGCGGCACGGGCGTCGCCGTCGACGACCTGGTGGTCGAACTGCCCTCCGGGCGGCTGCCCGACGCACTGATCACCGCGGCGGAGAGTGTCGAGGGTGTCGTGGTGGACGCCGTCCGCCCCTATGCCGGTGTGCTGGACACGCACCGTGAGCTCGAGCTCGTCGAGGAGATCGCGGCGCGGCCGAAGGACGGCCTGGCGATCCTGGCCGAGGGCGTGCCGCGGATCGTGCGCGCCGGCTGGGCCGTCGTGGTCGAGTACGCGGAAGCGGGCGCGCTGCGGCTGGCGTCGTCGAACGCCGCGCCGGAGACGCCGATCACCGACCTGCCCTGGCTGCCGCTGGAGCGCGCGACCGTCCTCGACAGCGAGGACGACTGGATTCCGGAGACGTGGAAGGAGCTCGGCACCGAGCTGGCCGCGACGCCGCTGGGCAAGCCGGGCAAGGCCCTGCTGGTGGCGCGCCCCGGCGGGCCGAACTTCCGGGCTGCGGAGGTCGCGAGGCTGGCACACCTGGCGGGGATCGTCGCGGTCGTGCTGGACGGCTAGAGGTCGATCTCGTAGGCGATCAGCAAGACGTGCGGGAACGGCCACCAGTCGCGTTCGGCCAGGCGGGTGAAGCCGAGCCGCTCGTACAGCCGGTGTGCGCTGCGCATCCCGGCGAGGCTGCTGAGCACGACCCGCGACAGCCCGAGCGCACGTGCCCGGTCGAGCACCGCCCTGGTCAGGGCCTCGCCGACGCCGCGGCCGCGCGCCTTCGGCGTCACCGCGAGCATCCGGAACTCGAGCTCGCCGTCGCGGGAGATCTCCGCGTACTCCGACCCGGGCCCCACGATCGTCACGGTGCCGAGGACGTTGCCGGCGGCGTCGATGGCGACCAGGACCTCGGCCAGCTCGACCCGCCTGGCGATGTCGCGCAGTTCCTTGTCGTAGCCGACGTCGCCGGCCAGATGACCGTCCACTTCGTAGGCCTCGACCGTGACCGCACCCGCTGCGGCGTACTCCTCCGGCAGCGGCTGTCTGATCTCGAAGTCACCCATCGCCTTCTCCCCCTTGATCTTCTTCGCCGGTCGGCAGCGCCACCTCCTGCGCCGCCTCGGGCCCCCGCTCCAGCAGCACCCGGAAACCGGTCTCGTCGAGCACCGGCACCTTGAGCTGCACGGCCTTGTCGTACTTCGAGCCGGGCGAGTCGCCGACCACGACGAACGCGGTCTTCTTCGAGACCGAGCCGGCCGCCTTGCCGCCCCGGGCCATGATGACCTCCTTGGCCTCGTCGCGGGAAAACCCGTCGAGCGAGCCGGTCACCACGATCGAGAGTCCCTCCAGGTTGCGCGGGACGGAGTCGTCGCGCTCCTCCTCCATCCGCACGCCGGCGCGTCGCCATTTTTCGACGATCTCCCGGTGCCAGCCGACCTCGAACCACTCGAGCGTGGCGCGCGCAATGGTCGGGCCGACACCGTCGACGTCGGCGATCTCCTCCTCGCTCGCCTGCTCGATCTTCTCCACGGAGCCGAACTCGCGCGCCAGCGCCTGAGCCGCGGTGGGGCCGACATGGCGGATCGAAAGCGCCACGAGGACCTTCCACAGCGGCCGGTCCTTGGCGACGTCGAGGTTGGCGAGCAGCTTTCGGGCGTTCGCCGAGAGCTCGCCTGCCTTGGTGCGGAACAGCTCGACCTCGGCGAGGCTCTCCTCGCTCAGGTCGAACACGTCGCCCTCGTCGGCGACTACCCGCGCGTCGAGCAGCGCCACCGCGGCCTCGTAGCCGAGGACCTCGATGTCGAACGCGCCGCGCCCGGCCAGGTGGAACAGCCGCTCGCGCAGCTGGGCCGGGCAGAACCGGGTGTTCGGGCAGCGGATGTCCTTGTCGCCTTCCTTCTGGTAGGCGAGCTCGGTGCCGCATTCCGGGCAGTGGGTGGGCATGACGAACTCGCGTTCCTCGCCCGTGCGCGCGTCCACCACCGGGCCGAGCACCTCGGGGATCACGTCGCCCGCCTTGCGGATGACGATCCGGTCGCCGATCAGCACGCCCTTGCGCTTGACCTCCTCCGCGTTGTGGAGGGTGGCCCTGGCCACGGTCGAGCCGGCGACCTTGACCGGCTCGGTGACCGCGAACGGCGTCACCCGCCCGGTGCGGCCCACGCCGACCTGGATGTCCAGCAGCGTGGTGATGGCCTCTTCCGGCGCGTACTTGTAGGCGATCGCCCAGCGCGGCGCCCGCGACGTGCTGCCGAGCCTGCGCTGCAGTGCGACGTCGTCGACTTTGATGACCACGCCGTCGATCTCGTGCTCGGCGTCGTGGCGGTGCTCGCCCCAGTACGTGATGTGCTCGGTGAGCTGCTCGGCGGTGGTCAGCACCTTGCTGTGCGGCGAGACCGGCAGCCCCCACGCGGCGAGCGCGTCGTAGGCCTCGGACTGGCGCTGCGGCTCGAACCCCTGACGTTTGCCCAGGCCGTGACAGATCAGGCGGAGACGACGCTCGCGGGTGATCTTCGGGTCCTTCTGCCGCAGGGATCCGGCCGCGGTGTTGCGAGGGTTCGCGTACGGCGGCTTGCCCGCCTCGACCATCTTCGCGTTGAGCTCGAGGAAGTCCTCGACCCGGAAGTAGACCTCACCGCGGACCTCGACCAGCGCGGGCACCGGGAACTGGCCGGTGCCGGTGAGGGTCTCGGGGACCTGCTCAAGGGTGCGCATGTTGAGCGTGACGTCCTCGCCGGTCCGCCCGTCACCCCGCGTAAGCGCCCTCGTGAGGTGACCGTTCTCGTAGAGGAGGTTGATCGCCAGGCCGTCGACCTTCAGCTCGGCCAGGAAATCGGTCTGCCCGACCTCCTTCTCGACGCGCTCCACCCAGGCCTGGAACTCGTCGGCGTCGAACACGTTGTCCAGGCTGAGCATGCGCTCGAGGTGGTCGTGCGCGGTGAAGTCGGTGGAGAAGGTGCCACCGACGGTCTGGGTCGGCGAATCGGCCGTGACCAGGCCGGGATGCTCGTCCTCGATGCGCTGCAGTTCGCCGAGCAGCTCGTCGAACTGCCCGTCGGAGACGATCGGCGAGTCCAGCACGTAGTACCGGAACTGGTGGTCGCGGACCTCGTCGGCGAGGGTGGCATGGCGCTCACGCACTTCGGCCGGGACGTCGGTGACATCCTCCGCTGCCGCCACCTCGGCGGCGGAGTCGATCTGCTCCTGGGGAAGCTCGGTGCTGCTCACAGGTGGTAACCCTAGCCGGAGGCACCGACATTCTCGCCCGGCCCGGACTCCAGCCCGAGCACGAGTTCACGGAGCTCCAGCAGGGTGATCGCGCCCTCCGGTTCGGCCTCCGCGGTCTCCACCCGCCGTAGCCGTTCGGCGGCGACCCGCTCACCGAGCGTCGCGTCCAGCGGAAGGAAGGTCAGGGTCTGCCGCTCCGCGACCTCGAGATCGGCGAATCCGGGATGGAACACGGCGACGTCGACGACCGCCTCCTGCTGGTCGACCTGTGCGGCGACCCGGACGTCGGCGAGTGAGATCCGGTGCTCGCGGAGGTTGACCGTGACCTCGGCCGGGTCGGGCACCGGCGGGACTGAGTCGTGGTACTCCCAGATGGCGTCCTGCGGGGGCGCGGCGGCCGCCCAGGCGTCGGTGTAGGGCCGCAGCTCCGGGTCCTCCTGGCCGGTGACGACCAGAGCGTAGATGGCCTGCCTGCCCCGTTCGAGGGAAAACTGCAGCCGCGGGTGCAGCGCTTCGACGAGCTGGCAGAGCTCGTACTCGACCCGGTGGGGCTCGCGGTCCCCCAGCGCGGCGCTGACCGTCGGGAGCAGCTCGAACCAGCCGTCCCAGAACCGGACTGCCGCGGCGCCCGGGTCCTCGGGCACCGGCTGCTCCGGCCACGCCGTGCGCGGGTCGGGCGGGTCTGGAGTGGTGCTGCGGCGGCGAAACAGGCGCATGGTTCGGTGGTCCTCGGTTCGATCGGATTCCCCGACACGCTACGCGCCGGACGACGCCTCCGTCGGCGAGTTGGCAGACTCGGCGTCATGCAGGCATTCGGTTCCCCCGGCTGGCAATGGCTGAATTCGCCTCCTTCGTCTGCTGTGGACGACGATGGCCTCACGCTGACGACCGGACCCGACAGCGACTTCTGGCGGACCACCCACTACGGCTTCGTCCGGGACACCGGCCACGCGCTGCTCCGGCCGGTGCCGGGCGATTTCACCATCAGCGCGACGTTCTCCGGTGACTACACCGATCTCTACGACCAGGCGGGACTACTGCTGCGGCTCGACGCGTCGAACTGGCTCAAGACCGGAATCGAATACGTCGACGGCGAGCAACTGCTGAGCGTGGTGGTGACGCGAGAGGTGTCCGACTGGTCGGTGGTGGCGCTTCCGGTGTCGCCAGGCTCGGTGACGATCATGGCCGAGCGAACCGGCGACACGGTGACGGTCAAGTACGGCCTCGACGGCGCCGATCCGGTGCGGATGGCCCGGCTGGCGTATTTCCCGCCGGAGCAGGAAGTCCACGCCGGGGTCATGGCCGCTTCGCCCCAGGGACCCGGGTTCACCGTGCGATTCGACCGGATCGCCGTCGTGGCGTGATCACCAGGTCTCTGGCGGTTCCACGAAGGCTTTGCCGAGGTCTCGTGTCAGCGCCAGTGCCCGGCGCATCCACTCGGGCGTAGCACCGGCCAGCCCACACGCGGGCGTCGGCACGGCACGTTCGGCGAGGATGTCCCGGTTGAAGCCGAGGCGGTCGACGAGCTTGAACGCCGGCGCGGCGACATCCTGCAGGCTGGGTCCCTGCCCGCCAGGGTCGATGCCGGGCACCGCCCCCAGGAACAGCGTGGCGCCGTCGTCCCAGATCTCACCGATCTCATCGAGGAAGGCGGCTGATGCGCCACCCAGCGCGGCAAGATCGAAGGCGAGCCCGTCCGCGCCGGCGTGCCGGAGCAACGCGAGTGGCGGTTTCGCCGCGCAGCAGTGCACGATCACCGGCTGCCCGGTGATCGCCCGAGCCCCCTCGAAGACGGTCGTGAGGATCTCTCTCGCCTCGGGTGCCGGGACGGCGGATACCGACCCGTAGCCCGACGGCGTCGACAGGTCCCCGGCGAGAACGGCGGGCAGGGTCGGCTCGTCGAACTGGACGACGACGGGCGCGCCGGTGCGCGCACGGACCTCGGCGACGTGCCCGGCCAGCCCGGCCAGCAGCGACGACGTGAAATCGCGCAGCGCGCCACGATCGGTGAGCACGCGATGCCCACGAGGCAGCTCGATCCCGGCACCCAGCGTCCACGGCCCGGCGACCTGGACCTTGACCACCGGCGGCACGACCCCGGCCTTCTCCTTGGCTTCCTGGAACGCGTCGAGATCCCAGTTGAGCAGGTCCACGCCGCGCCGATGGTCATGTCCCGGACGTCCGGCGACGCGATACCCGCTGGGCACCACCTCGACGGCGAGATCCACCAGCAGAGCCGCGGTCCGGCCGAGCAGGTCCGCGCCGACCCCGCGCGCGGGCAGCTCGGGCAAGTGCGGGAAGGCCGGCAGCTCACCGAACACCACGGCCGCCGCTTCGGCCGGGTCCGTGCCGGGCATGGAGCCGATCGCGGTGGCGGCCCCTGGCGGCCAAGCTCGTTCGTTCACAACCGCCGATTCTGGTCGAGTCATGCCCCCAGGCCCCGACCGGGCTCCGGAACCGCCCGACCAGACATTCGCCGCAAATCCACGAATGCACACTCCGGCTCCCCAGGTCGCATTAGGCTCACGCCCCATGACGAGCGCCGCGCCTCCTCCCGGCTGGTATCCCGACGCACGGGACCCTCGGCTGCACCGCTGGTGGGACGGCCGGACCTGGACCGCGAACACCCAGCCGGCGCAGCAACCGCCACCGCACGACGCGGAAGCGATCGAGCTGGACATCGAACGGGCTCACGACCCAGCCCGGGTCCAGCGACAAGTGGCCAAGGCGACGCAGGGACGCGGCGGGGCACGAGCCGGCGGCGGGACGCTGTTCACCGAGCCGGTGCTGGTGGTCAACCAGCGCGCCAAGCTGATCGAGATGTCCAACGAGTTCGGGGTCTTCGACCAGAACGGAACCCGGATCGGCGGGGTCGTCGAGGTCGGTCAGAGCACGGTTCGCAAGGTGGTGCGCCTGCTCTCCAACTACGACCAGTTCCTCAGCCACCGCTTCGAGGTCCGCGACGCCAACCACAGCACGGTGCTGAAGGTGACCCGCCCCGCCAAGGTGTTCAAGTCGCGATTCCTGGTCACCCGCGCCGACGACTCGCCCATCGGCGAGATCGTCCAGCAGAACGTGTTCGGCAAGATCCGTTTCGGGTTCATGGCCAACGGCCAGGAGATCGGCGGGATCTTCGCCGAGAACTGGCGAGCCTGGAACTTCGCGATCAAGGACAGCGCCGGCACCGAGGTCGCCCGGGTGACCAAGACCTGGGGCGGTTTCGTCAAGGCCGCCTTCACCACGGCCGACAACTACGTGGTCGAGATCCCGCGCCCGCTGCCCGATCCGCTCGCCAGCATGGTCATCGCCTCGGCTCTCACCATCGACACCGCGCTCAAGCAGGACAGCAACTGATCGAGTGACCGGCGTCTCATCGCCGCCAGGTGGACACCGGGCCCGGCACGGCTCAAGGTGAGGAAAGGGCCGGGACATCGGCGTTCCGTCCGGACGGAGGTCACGATGGAGCCGTTGCCGGAAAACAGCGACAGGAGCTGGACCGAGCCCGGGATCTACGAAGTGTCGGCCGGCGTCTACCGCATCCCATTGCCACTTCCGAACGACGGTCTCCGCGCGGTCAACGTCTACGCGGTGACCGACGGGACCGAACTCGCGCTGATCGACTCCGGCTGGGCGCTGACCGAAGCCCGGCAACAACTCACGACCGCGCTGAAGGCGATCGGCGCCGAACTGGCGGACATCGGCGAGTTCCTGGTGACCCACGTGCATCGGGACCACTACTCGCAAGCCGTGGTGCTCCGGCGGGAATTCGGCTCCAAGGTGGCGTTGGGGCAGCTCGAGGAGCCTTCCCTCAAGGCTTCGGGCAACCCGGACCGGTTGCCGATGGAAGCGCAGGTGGAAATGCTGTTCCGCTGCGGCGCCGGATCCGTCGTCGAGGCATTGGCGAAGGCTTTCGGCACGAAGCGGCGACACACCGAAGCCGATCTCTGGGAGGCGCCGGACGAGTGGCTGACGCCCGGCCGGCGCTCGATCCTGCCGGGCCGCGCACTCGACGTCGTCCACACACCCGGGCACACCGCGGGCCACGTCGTCTTCGTCGACGAGACGGCCGGGTTGCTCTTCTCCGGCGACCACGTTCTGCCGCACATCACCCCGTCGATCGGCTTCCAGCCGGTCCCGGCGGAGTTGCCGCTCAACGACTACATCGACTCCCTGCGCCTGGTCCGCGGCATGCCCGACCAGCGGCTGCTGCCCGCGCACGGGCCGGTCGCGGAGAGTGTGCACTCCCGGGTCGACGAGCTGCTGGAGCACCACCGGAAGCGCCTGGAAACGATGGGCGAACAAGTGCTCGCCAGCGCAAGTACCGCATTCGAGACGGCGACCCGGATCGGCTGGACCCGGCATCGGCGCTCGCTGTCCGAAATGGACGCGTTCAACCAGATGCTCGCAGTGCTGGAAACAGCCGCACATCTCGACTTGTTGGTGTCGCAAGGAAAACTGGCCGTCCGGACCGAAGACGGCGTTCGCCACTACACGGCAGCGTGACGCACCTGCGACCACAACTCCATTCCACTGGTGCGAGCTTCCTGCATACTGGATGAAATGGATGTCATCCGACGAGCCAGACCGACGGACATCGAAGCGATCGCGCGGCTGTTCGGCAGCCCTGGCGAACCGCTGGCCGCCGCTTTCCGGCAAATCGCCTCGACCCCGCACGTGACGCTGGTGGTCGCCGAAGACGACAACGGTGTGGCAGGCACCGCGCAACTGACCATATTGCGAGGTCTGGCATGGGAAGGCGCCGTGCGAGGGCTCCTCGAAGGTGTCCGGGCTTCGCGGCGAGGTGTCACGAGCGCCCTGCTGACCTGGTCGATCAAGGAAGCGCGCCGGCGGGGCTGTTCCCGTCTGCACATGGATTCCGGGCTCGCGCGCGCCGAACTGCTGGACTTCTACGCACGGTTCGGGTTCGAACACAGTTATCAAGGGTTCACCCGCTCGCTGTGATACTGGAATCGTGACTGCACAAAATATTCGTCGCGCCCGGCCGGACGACGTCGCCGCGATCGTGCATATGCTCGCGGACGACCAACTCGGGGCAGCTCGCGACTCCCCGGACGACCTCGAGCCGTATCTGCGGGCGTTCGAGCGGATTGTGGCCGACTCCAACCAGTTCCTGGTCGTGGCCACCAGCGCCGCCGACGAACCGATCGCGACGCTGCAACTGACCTTCATCCCCGGCCTCGCCAGGCGAGGTGCCCTCCGTGGCCAGATCGAGGCCGTGCGCGTCCGCGCCGACCACCGCGGTTCGGGTGTCGGCGCGGAGTTGATGGCCTGGGCGGTCGACGAATCGCGACGGCACGGGTGCGCTCTGGTGCAGCTGACGTCCGACACCACGCGCGCGGGCGCGCATCGCTTCTACGAGCGACTCGGATTCGTACCGAGTCACACAGGGTTCAAGCTGAAACTCTGATCCGGTCGCGCGAATATCCACAATGGACATTGACAGTCACCTCGTTTCTTCCACAGGCCAGGCCGGAACACCAGCTCTCGCAAGCACAGTCGGCCTTTGATTCCATACTGTCAATGATTCCGGAGCGAACGGTCCGTTCGTGCACTTTTCGCTCACGTCTCTTGAATTGCGCGTACGGTCGCCGACATGTCCAATTCATCGCAACCACTGCCCACGCCAGGCAACACACACGACCACGACAGGCCCAACGGAATCGCATTCATGCTCCGCGCGATCCATGCGGATCCGTCCCTCCTGAATCGCCTCAAGGACGACCAGGTCGTCCGGGTCATCCGCGACACCGCGGAGGAAATCGCACGCCTGGAAGCGCTTCAGCTCCGCGCCGTCGCCGACCTCGATCTCCGGCGAAGACAGGCGGACAGTGTCACTGCGGAAATCGCACTAGCTCTCTCGCTCACCGAGAATCGCGCGTCCATGTTGGTCTCGGCGGCCAAAGCGATCACCACGCGGTTGCCCCGCATGCTGAGCTTGATGGACCACGGGCAGCTCGATCTGTATCGCGCCATGAAAGTCACGGACGCGACGGTCTGGCTGTCCGACGAACACGCCGGCATCGTCGACGTGATCCTGGCCGGGCGGCTGCGGGGCAAGAACGCCAATCAGGTCCGCAAAGCCGCCACCTATGTGGCCTCGAAGACCGATCGGGAAGGCAGTTCCCAACGTTCCGAGCAACGCCGCAACGAGCGTCAACTCCGGCTGCACCACAACGCCGCGGGCGTGTCGCACCTGTCGATCTCGAACGCGCCGGCCGAGAAGGCGACCGCGGCGTACATGCGCGTCGACAAGGTCGCTCGTGACCTGAAGGCCCAGGGCGAAGCACGCACGCTCGACCAGATCCGCGCGGACGTCGCCGTGGATCTCCTGCTCAGCGGCAACGGCGGAGAAGCCGAGCGTGCCGAGGTGTTCCTGTACCTCGACCTGGCGACCTATCTCAGCCTGAACGACGATCCGGCGGAACTGGCCGGGCACGGTCCCATCCCGGCCGCGATCGCCCGACAGATCGTGAGCGGACCTGACACGACGGTGCGGCGCATCATCACCGACCCGCGCGACGGCCGGGTCCTGGAACTGGGCAAGACGCACTACCAGCTGAGCGCCGACGCCGAGGAATTCATCCGCGTCCGGGATCGCGAATGCCGGCAGCCCGGCTGCGCCCGCCCGGCACAGAACTGCCGGATCGAAACCACGTCATCGGCCAAGGGCAAGAGCCCCCAGGACGGGGACGACTTGGTTACCTACTGCGCTCGCCACCGCCTCCTGAAGAACAGGCCGAGCTGGCGCTACGAGGTCGAATCCGACGGCACGCTGTCCGTCACCACGCCTGCGGGCGAGGTTCACACCAGCGCGGCCCCGCCGCTGCACCCGCCGCGAGGGCGGAGCAAGCCGAGACGGTCCTCACGGCGATGAACGACCTGCCCTCAGCGGGTGCCGGAAATCTTGGCGCTGCCCAGCACGAGATCGCCCGCATCGGAGTCGGGCCGGTAGAGCACGACGATCTGCCCGGGAGCGACCCCACGCAAGGGCTCACGAAGATGCATCGTCAGGCTGTCGGCGTCGGCCTCGGCGACGGCATCGACGATGCCGCCGTGGGCCCGCACCTGGATGACGCATTCGGTCGGCTCGGACAGCGGCTGCCCGGTCGGCCAGATCGCCCGATCCGCCTCGATGACCTGCACCCCGAGATCGGCCGCGGGACCCACCTTGACGGTGCCGAACACCGGCTCCAGCGACAGGACGTACCGCGGCCGTCCATCGGGCGCAGGCGCTTCGATACCCAGGCCCTTGCGCTGCCCGACGGTGAATCCGTGGACGCCGGTGTGCACGCCCAGCACGGCACCGGTCTCCGCGTCGACGAGCTCGCCGGGGCGCTGACCGAGCCGGTCCTCGAGGAACTTCTTCGTGTCCCCGTCGGGAATGAAGCAGATGTCGTGGCTGTCCGGCTTGTTCGCCACCGAGAGGCCACGTCGCTCGGCTTCGGCTCGCACGTCGGACTTCCACGAATCACCCAGCGGGAACATCGCGTGGCCGAGTTGTTCCGTGGTCAGCGAAGCCAGGACGTAGGACTGGTCCTTGCCCGAGTCCGCGCTCCGGCGGAGCTCCGGCGCTCCGTCCACAACGGACAGACGCGCGTAATGACCGGTGGCAACCGCGTCGAATCCGAGTGCCATGGCCTTCTCGAGCAACGCTTCGAACTTGATCTTCTCGTTGCAGGTCACACACGGATTGGGCGTGCGCCCCGCCGCGTACTCCCCGACGAAGGTCTCGACGACCTCCTCGGTGAAGCGCTCGGCGAAATCCCAGATGTAGAAAGGGATACCCAGGATGTCAGCGGCTCGCCGGGCGTCGTGCGAGTCTTCGATCGTGCAGCAACCGCGCGAACCCGTCCGCAGCGTGCCCGGCTTCGCCGACAACGCGAGATGCACGCCCACGACGTCATGCCCCGCGTCGACCGCCCGCGCGGCGGCGACCGCCGAATCCACTCCCCCGCTCATCGCGGCCAATACCCGCATGCCCTACACCTCTTGCTTCTGAGTCTGCTTGCGCATACC
>Ga0307507_10007701_pt1 | contig 15401 bp, 2 predicted proteins | sample 7_EM_MG_FD_207223 | JGI IMG/M metagenome (GOLD analysis project Ga0307507, IMG submission 207223) | Populus trichocarpa ectomycorrhiza microbial communities from riparian zone in the Pacific Northwest, United States - 7_EM | ecosystem: Host-associated > Plants > Roots > Unclassified | place... | reverse complement strand
CTACTTGCGTATAATAGGCACCTAATTGTCTCCCTAAATAAGTATATTCTTAAGGTTATTAAGCCTAACGCCTAATTTATCTATATCTTTAATGCAAAATAGAAACGGAGTGTTCGTAGGAATAATATAGAAGGTAATGTACCCTAAGGGGGTTTAGACCCTAATTGTGCTAAGAGAGGTTATAGTACCCTTGCTAAAACAAATTGTGTGTTAGCCTGCCGTTAAATAGTTAATCTGAATAGAGCTATTAAGCTATTAAAGGGCTCGAACTTAAGGTTCTCCTACTATAGATGCTCCTGTGGCTCTAGTATCTAGCATAATACTATAGAAGGTGTTTGCTGAGTATCTGTTATTAAAGGAGAACGCAGAGCTCTCCTTTGGCTTATTAAAGATATCTAACTTCGTAATAGAATGGAGCGTAGATTGGTTATTAAGAATAGTGATGGTTTATATACTATCTACCTTACCATACTCAGTGAAGTATTAGTTAGGAGAGTAGTCCTTAATTTTTATATTTATAAAAAGCTGTTTAGTCTTATTAACCTTACCCTTAAGGTCTTCTACGCCTTTATATTAAACCAGGAAGCTTTAGAAGTAGGCTATAGTAACTTTATAATTTCCAACGTTTCTTGTACTATAACGGAACTTATTATATACCTCCTTTTGCTTATTAAGGGAGTGTCTAGTTGACTAGCAATTTGGCTTCTTATAAATATAGCACTTTTTTTAGTGATTACTTCAAAATGAACCTCTATAAGGACCTCCATAATTGCCTTATAGTTAATATTAATTGTACCCTTTGCTGTATTCCTTACCACGGCCACTATATGTACGGTTAGTCCAGTTGTGATTATATTAGTTAGGAATACTTGGTTGCGTAGGGTTTTTAGTATAGAACTATTAAGATTCTTATGTTCGCATTATAGTACCTATAGTGGAGCGTAGCTTAGTATATACTCCTTTAAACGTATTTATAGGTTTGTATAGCGCCAAGTTACACTTAGGAATGCTATGGTATGCTAAAATAACCTGGTCCCTTAGGCTGTTTTTGTTTTAGTAAGTTTTAGTAAGACCATATTGGATTTTCTGAAGTTTATTAAAGAGTAGTTAAAGGCACTCTAAATAAGTCTTTATTGAGTTAGAAGTAATAACTCTTTAGAATATAGTCTTCTACTATTTGGATATATAAAGCTGGTAATTCTTATTGGTTTTGAAATAGGCTCTAGTAAGCTAAAGTATTATATTAAAGCTATAGTTTCTACCCGTAAAATAGTTGCAATAAAATGTTGCCGCCTGTCCCTTTAATATAACTAAAAAAGTATAATAAAACTAGTAGTATTAGATTCCAACCTTGCTCTAGTAGTTATAAAAGACCTATAGTTTTGTTCCAAGTATGTTGTATAATTCTCCTCTAAACTTCTTCTCCTTGTCCAAATATACCTTTATCAGGTTCGTGACTTCTCATAGTAGAGGCTTACCGGTTGGCTAGGGTAGAGGAGCTAGAGGCGGTAAAGGTAGAGGAAGAGTACCTCTAGGTGGGAGAGTATTTCTAGGTAGGATAGTAGCGTTCTAGGGGTTTTATTCTAAATTAAAGTTACCTTTTAAAGAATATGGGTTGGTTCTGGGTTTCTGTAGTTAATATATAATCTTAGCTTCCATCTATACTGGTTCCTCTGTATTAATAATAACGGCCTAGATATTACTAGTAATTAGGTTACTATTTTTAGCAATATATACCCTATTTTTATAGAAAAAGTCTTAAAAATCCCGAATAATATTAACATTGCTAAGTGCCTAGGTGTTGGTGGTTTATCCTATAAAATCCTCCCTAAAATATTCCTACAGCTGTAGATCGGCGTAGTGTCTACTTTAGTAGAATATAATATAGTATAAGAGAAAGCTATTAACTTGTTTTATAGTATAAGTTATTATATTAAAGGTAAATTCGTTTTAATTTTTATTAATAAGTTTCGCGTATAAAGCTACCCCTAGTAGTAAGGAGTCTTCCTAGTTATTTAAGGTAGGCGTAGCCATGTTTTTGGAGGGAGGGAAGTGTTATTAGTGTAGGGATTATTGTTTGGTACGCGTTTGTTGTTTAGTACGCGTTTGTGACGTGTATTTGCGATTATAGGGCTTAGAACTAGTTCTAGCCTTAAATTATAAAGACTTATAAAGCGTATTGTTTTGCGTAATAGACGCAAGAATCTATAATCTAGGAAAGGCTTAGGACCAGTTCTGGCTTTAAATCCTTAGATTTGTGGAAGAGTTCTATTTAAGGTTTAGGACCAGTTCTAACCTTAAAAGACAGCTTCCTCTAGCACGAGTAGCACTGGTATAGTGGCTTATCTCTTCTTAGTGGAATACCTAGCTGTTCTATAGTATAACAGTGAAGTTAACCACTAATTAGTGTTAGTAACATAAGGTAATATAACGTAGCTACGGTTTGTAGATAGTATAATGATTATTATTCTATTCTTTCTCCTACTTGAGGAAGGGTGAGGAGCTTAAGGCTCCTCGCCACGCTAGTGCTGTGGCGACATGTAATGTGTAACGGGACTAGCCTAGTTATAGTAGGAATGTCTTAGTAAAACACTCGACAAGATAAACTTAACGCTTTGACCAAATTCTGCCGAATTCTGCCAGCTTGATTGACTTCTGCCAAGTTCTGCCAGATTAATCGAATTCTACCGAAGTCCGTCCGCGTGCGTACGTGTGTACGCATCGACCAAGACCCCTAACTATTTAATTATAAGATTCTCTGGTTATTCCCTTCTCTTCTTTACGTAACGTCTTGTTCTCTTAAAAAGCTATATACCCTTAGATTTAGATAGAATTTATATTATTCCTTTAAATCTTCCCTAAAGCCTCTTCGCGCCCTTATATTATGTTGCGTTAAAAAATAACTACTATTAAAATAGCAAACGAACCCAAATCCTCTTTAATAACTATAAGTATCATGTCCCTAGTTAGGGAACAGTTAACTATAATACAACAGTTCTTTATGGATACCTTAGCTTAGTAGCAGGCTGCACTAGAAGCCCAGTATTAGTAATTAATAGAAGCACTCTGTAAAGAACTCCATAACGTCTAAGCATTTATATTAGAGACCCCAACACCACCTATAAACGAAATTAATATAACTATATCTAAACCTGGCCCGTTAAATACGAACCCTAAACTAGTAACGGTAGCTTAACCCATACCTATAATAAACCTAGTACTTACCGCGAAATTAGAAAAGCTTCCTAACCCTCTAATGTTTAATGGAAATTAAAATAACCTACGTCCCTTTATAACTAAGCTCCGTCTTAAACTTTTAACAAACTATAACCGATACCCTACTGAAGCTAGTAAGGTTAGCTATGGAATGTCTTATTTAAGCAAAGATGCTGCATAAACTATAGACCTATTCTTCTATAATAGCACCTTTGTTAATTTCGAAACCTTTATCTCTCTGCTAAAACGAATATACAATAACGCCAGCCGCAAATATACCGCTGTTACTAAACTTAAAAACCTATAATAATGGAACTAAGACTTTACAAGCTTCTTTTTGGAATTTTTAGGCCTTATTGGCGAACTAGATTGGAATAAAGCTGCTAGAGTTGCTGCTCTTTAATAAGCTATTTTAGATAAAATCAGAGCATAGTTAGTAGGTAGGGAACTGCCAAAGGACCTACCTGAATTTGCTATAATATATTAACGAATTAATAAGGACCTTTAATATAATAAATAGACTTATTCTCTAAAGCTAACCACACCTTGTATTTAAAGCTCTACGAAACCAATATATACCCTAAAGCGCGACCCTTCTCTAAAACCTACGCATGACCCTATGGACCTTAACGCCACTCAATCCTACGCACCCTTAGAAACTAACGAACAAAGAACTCGAGCCGCAAATAGAGAATGCTTTAGATGTGGTAGAAAAGGACATATTTAAAGGAATTGCCGAACTCACCCTTTTAAAAAAGTCCGCCGTAGTTCCTCCCGGTCTTTAAATCGCACCCACTCCTTAAATTGCACTTATTCTTTAAGCCGTACTTACTCCTTAACTTGTACTCATTCCATAAATTATACCTAGTTGTTATAAAGCATCTTACCCTTAGCTAACTCGGAAAACGAATCATCCTAGGGCCAAGTCACGCCTTAGGATAAGAAGTGGAAGAGTATAAGTGTCTAGGCTCTTCCAGCGCTAATATACAATATAACTCCCTTAATATACTTAGCGAAATTCAAATACTTAGAAAATAGAAGGAGGTATAAATCCTTATAGACAGCAGAGCTACTAGTATAGGCTTTATTAATATAAACTACACAAAAACCTAACGCCTAAATTTAAAGAAACTTGATAAGCCCTAAGGCCTATAAGGCTTTAACGGCAAACCCTTAATATATAGCAAATTAACACACTACGCTCTTGTAAAAATGCGGATAGGTAAATACCTTAAATACGTTTCCCTATTTATAACACCCCTAAAGTAATATAAGATAATACTTGGATATAAATGGCTAAAACAACACAACCCTTCAATTAGCTGGGTTAAAGAAACACTGAAGTTCCGTATAACCTACTACTAAAGTTATTGCTTGAAAACCCATTTGCCCTATAAATATGCACACAACTATTTAAATTTAAAATAATATAAATTACCCTTGCCACGAACCTTAAACCAATATAATAAAGCTACGACTACCAATTGCAGTAAAGAATGTAAAGATGTTATGTCAAAACCTCTTAAAATTTATATAATATAGGCCATACCCTTTATCTTATTAGCAAAAAGACGAGATTATAAAATCTTTGCTATAACTATAGAAGATATTAAGAAAGCACTAAAACTAAAATAGTATATTAATCCTTAACCTCTTGTACCTAAAGAGTACCACGATCTAATTAACGAGTTTAAAAAACGATTTATAGACTAACTAGCCCCACACCAAGATAAGTATGATTTTAAGATAGAACTTAAGCCTAGTATAATACCAAAGTTTGGTCCGCTATACGGTATATTACAAGAAGAACTGCTTATAATATAATAATACCTTAACAAGTATCTGGAAAAAGGATTTATTTGCCCTAGTTAATCTCCATTCGCCTTACCCGTACTATTTGTTAAAAAGCCAGGAGGAGGCTTAAGATTTTATATTAATTATTAAGCTTTAAACATAATTATAATTTGAAACCGATATCCAATTCCCCTAATTTAAGAAACACTTAACCGTTTGGTAAAGGCACAGTACTTTATAAAGCTTAATATAGTCGCTACCTTTAATAAAATCCGTATATATAAAGGAGATAAGAAGTATATAGCTTTTTGTATATAATAGGGACTCTTTAAATACCTAGTAATACCGTTTGGCGTAAAAAACAGTCCTGGTACGTTTTAGCAATACGTTAATAATACGCTTTATAAATTCCTTAATATATTTATTACTGTGTATATTAATAATATTTTAATCTACTTGTCCTTGCTTTCTAAACATCGGAAATATATTAAAATGGTTCTTAAACGCCTACAAGATACGGGCTTATAATACAATATTAAGAAATACAAGTTCCACGCGTCTAAGGTTACATACTTAGGCTTAATTATATCCTATAATAGAATTAAAATGGACCCTAAAAAAGTTGCCGCGATTATAAACTAGGGAAGCCCTAGTAATATATAAGACGTTTAAGAATTTCTAGGATTTGCAAACTTCTATTATTAATTTATTAACTACTTCTTGAAAATTGCCTAGCTATTGGTAAACCTAATAAGAAAGAACGTGAAATTTAAATGGACTACTAAATGTAAACAAGCTTTTAACAACCTGAAGTATTGTTTTATAACTGCTCCGATTCTTGCCTACTTTGACCCTAACCTTAAATACATTATCGAAACAGATTCGTCTGATTATACACTAGGAGGAGTATTATCATAATATAATAAGAACGGCGAGCTATGTCCAGTAGCCTTTCTCTCTTGGAAACTCGCCCCTACTAAATTAAACTATAAGATATACAATAAGGAACTGCTTGCAATTATTAGATGCTTTAAACAATAGCGTCCTAAGCTTAAAGGATTGTTATTCCTAATATACGTATTAACGGACCACAAGAACCTGCAGTACTTTATAACTATAAAACAATTAATATAGCGCTAAATTTGTTGGGCCGAATACCTTTTACAATTTAACTTTAAGATTATATACTAACTAGGCAAACTTAATTAGAAGCCTAATATATTAATATAATAATTATAGAACCTACCTGTAAACGCTTTGGACAAATGGATTACGAATTAATTATAGATCTTACTACCCCCTAAACGTTTTAAAAAGCTACGTCCTATATTCCTAGATGCGGAACTTGACAGAAATAAATTAGAAGTTGATAAATAGGAAATGGAAATTAATAAGCTAATGGAATATAAATATAAGAACAATATATAGATAATAAATGTAATAAAAGTAATTTAAATAGGAAAATGATAGTATAAGGATATTACACTCGCTAAATGCGAAATTTAAAACAATTGATTGTACTATTAATAGAAGATAGTAATTCCGAATTCTAAACCTTTATAATTTAAGATACTTAATTTCGTATACAACTCCCCTATAGTAGGGCATCCTGGCCGTGTGAAGACCTATAAGATTATTTAATAAGCATACTACTAGCCTATAATGCATAACTATGTACGAAAATACGTTTAAGCATATAGAATGTGCGTGCGTAGAAAGACCTCTTATATAAAGAAGTAAGGAGTACTTTGACCGCTACTAATTCCGATATAAAGATAGCGCGACATCTTAATTAACTTTGTAGTTGACTTGCCTAGCAGTAATAGGTTCATAAATATTATAGTAGTTGTTAACCGCCTTACGAAAATGTAATATATAATTCCCATAGACTTAATTAATGCAATATTAGTAGCCGAATGTTTTGTTAAGTATGTCTTTAAGCTACATGGACTTCCTAACTTAATAATATCTAACTATGGAAGCCAGTTCGTTTTAGACTTCTGGCAAGCTCTATATAAACAATTAAGCATTTAAATATAACTCTTGACTGCGTTTTATCTGGAGATAGATAGTTAAACTAAAATTGCAAACGCGATTATAGAACAATACCTATAAATATACTACTCCTACCTGCAAGACAACTGGGAAAAATGGCTGCCTTTAGCTAAGTTTACTGTGAATAATATAATAAATGTATTAATAGGCGTGACGCCGTTTTACATAACCTATAAACAAAACCTTTAACTTGGATTTAAACCACGACCTAAAATTAATATAATAGGACCCACGATTAAATGGATCTAGTTAATTAATATATATAACTTCGCTGATTAAATAAAGCAGTTAATAGAACTATTACAAAGTGAATTAACATACGCTTAAACGGTATAGGAATGGCATATAAATAAAGAATGAGCTCCCGCATAGGACTTTAAGGAAAGTAACATAGCTTACCTAAATACATAAAATATACGGACTTAACGGCCCTTAAAGAAACTTAATTGGAAGTTTATAGGGCTATACTAAATTAAAAAGAAACTAAGCCCATATACCTATAAGCTTAAACTACTAACTAAGATAAAAATATACTTGATGTTTTATATAAGCTTATTATAACCTTTAAAAGATAATTCTATAACTTATAAAGTACCACTACTACCTCCTATAATTGTTAATAATGGTAATAGTTTTTACTTTATTAACTTAATTAATAATATATAATAAAAACTATAATCTAAACAATTTAAACTTCTTATTAAGTGGGAAGGATATAAAACATAAACCTAGGAAACCTATAATTAGATTAAGGCTGACGTGCCTTCCCTAGTAAAAGAATTCTATAAGGACCATCCTTTACGGCCTACTCTGGCTAGATGGACACGATATAAAGGCAAATAACTGCCACCTAACATAAATATATGAAACTTGAATTTAAAAAGAACTTAAAATAAGTTATAACGTTTATAACGCGATTACGTAACATATAAGATATTAAGGAACTATAACTAGCGGTTGAAGTTGTCTAATTGGTTAGATCTGCCTTGCCAAGACCGCCACCTAATGCGAAAATATGACACGCGATAAAAAAAAATAAAAAAATAAAAATTATTTTTTATGAATTCTTAACTAAATTGAATTATTTTAAACCTTTGGCTAAAGGGGGGGTACTGTAACGGGACTAGCCTAGTTATAGTAGGAATGTCTCGGTAAAACACTCAACAAGATAAACTTGACGCTTTAACCGAATTCTGCCGAATTCTGCCAGCTTGATCGACTTCTGCCAAGTTCTGCCAGATCAATCGAATTCTACCGAAGTCCGTCCGCGTGCGCACGTGCGCACGCATCGACCAAGACCCCTAACTATTTAATTACAAGATTCTCTGGTTATTCCCTTCTCTTCTTTACGCAATGTCTTGTTCTCTTAAAAAGCTATATACCCTTAGATTTAGATAGAATTTATATTGTTCCTTCGAATCTTCCCCGAAGCCTCTTCGCGCCCTTACATAACGGCAACTTGCCTTACGTGACGGCAACTTGCCTGTATTCCCAACAATAATATATGCCCTTTCTTCCTGTTTCCTTACCTTCTCTCCTTACATAACGTCTTAACTTTATTACGCAGTTTATATATATAGCTTAATAATATCTACTTCACTATATATTATCATCGCTTATGCTCACTCTATAATAGGGGGCTAGAGCCTAGAGAGTTATTAGCCTCTAGTTAAATCTTATAATTATAGGTTTAGTAGGGGGGCAGTATATTTAAGGCTGCTTTTAAGAATGCGTCTCTATAGTTTAAGAGGTATATAGGGAGGAGGCGCTTAACTAGCTTCTTATTAGTTTCCTCTACTAGCCCTTCTTTCTTCTTATTAATAATTTAGTTAATTTTATATAAGCTAGTTATAAAGACCTTGTTATCCTTCTAATATATATTAAAGTGGAAACCTATAGCGCTAATTACCGCAATATCTATTATAGAGGGGTTGTGTAATAGTAGGGGTGTCTATGGCCTTAGAGGCCTTTAGCGTATTAGTATTATCTTTACTTCTTTTAGATCTTATTATATCTTCTAAAGATTATCCTCTATATTTTGTTAGTATATCCTCTTCCCTATTAACCAGATCTCTATAATTTAGAAGTTATCTATATTACTATCCATTCTACTTCTATAAGTAAAGTCCTCCTTAACTATAGTTCTTTAGGAGAGTATCCTCATTAGTATAGAGTTCTTACTGGCCTTGCGGTGGGCATCTTCTTAGGTAAAGGCTAGGTTGCGGTTCCTAACATCCTACTAGTAAATAGGATTGGCCTTTACGGCTAATATCTTGTGGTTAGTATAGATTTCTCTAATAAAGAAGGGTAACTTTAGTTTATTCTCTGGCTAGAGAAACTGTTTTTATTAAACGTTTAACCAAATATCAAAGTAGGATATCCATTTTTAGCTAAAGATTATATTATAGGAATCTAGGTCTAGGATATAAAAGGGGATGCTATACTGGCGTTGTCCATTAATAGAGATATATAGCTTTAAGATATAGGTAACCGGCTTACTAGCTTGGCTGTTATAGCCTTTTACTTAAACGGGCTTCTTTAGTTAGGTGGCATTTATATTTAAGAACTTAGCAACGTTATTTATATAAGCAGTATTTATAAAGACAAAGCTATTTGCTCCAGTGTTAATAAGGGCAGTGGTATTAACTCTATATCTATTTTAAGATACTATACATGGAACTATAAAGTGTTTTCCACCCATTAACTAACTTAGATTAATCTCTTTAAGATTAATAGAATACCCTAGGGGGGAGTCTTTCCCTAGGGTTCTTCTTTTCCTAACTTATTGGACGTTTCTCCTTCCTCTATCTCCTTAATATTACCTATATCCTTTAGCTCTAGGCAGGATATAATAAAGTAACTATCCTTTCTGTAATTAAAGCACGTAACTATAGCAGGATTAATTAGGGTATTGCGATAAGTATTGGCTAAAGGTATAGTATATAGTAAGTCAAGTAAGGGTTATAGGTAGGTAGTTATAACTGCTTTTAGTATAAGGGTAGTTATAGTTTATCTTTTAACGCCAGCTCCTATTAGTATAGCAAATAGGTTCTAGTCGCTATAAAGATGCTTTAGTTAATTAGAATAAGTATTAATTTATTTTAATTCTAAATCTAGTAATAAATATTAGGCTACAAGTCTTTAGTAGGTTAGTAGGTCGTCTAAGGCTACCGCGATCTTCTCTTATAGTTATACTGTTAGCTTATTATATAGGTCTAAATAGTAGTTCTTAGGGGGAACCTGGCCTTCGCCTACTAAGTATAAGAATTATGTTTAAAACTTAGTAAAGGACTGGTTTAATTTTATTATTAGGCGGTTATATTTATAACAGGCATCTTATACTTTATTTATATTAACATAGATAGCAGCTAGATGCTATATTATTCTATTAATAGATATAAACCAAATAGGTAACTTGTCCTTAAACTTAGCCTAGAGGTATTACTAGGTATCCCCAATGGTTTAACTAAAGAGATAAAGTATTTTAGCTTCTTTAGAGGGAAAATAGTTATAGTTAACACGAAGCTTTCCTTATATCTAAATTCTCCGGTTTTTAAAGGTTAGGTTTATGCCGTTTAATAATAGTAGAGTGTTAGGGAGCTTAACGGACTTTAATTACTTTATTATTATATCCATACTCTCTAGTATATTATATTTGGTTAAGTAAATAGGTTAGCTAATATTAGCGACTTAGTTAATTAAGGCACAAGTACAGTAAGAGAGTCGCGCAAGCCTATATAATTAGATTATCTATAAATGAGGATCCAAAGCTAGAGAAAGGAAAGGAGAAGAATAGTAGTGCCGCTTAAGATTTTATGCGGTCCTTAAGTTATATAACTACAACTATCTAAAACTGTTTGTAACTGTTTGCGACTATTTGCAACTATTTGCGACTATTTACAACTGTTTGCGACTATTTACAACTATTTACAACTATCTACTACAATCCACTATTTTCCACCAGCACCATAACATTACCCTCCCCCCCCCCCCTTCTCTAAAAAAAGCCTGCCCTTAGGCTTTATATATCCATATTACAACCATAGAGTATTTTTATCTTTATGCTCAATAGGCAGCTTATTATCTTTACTATACTAGCACTCTATCTACTTATTAAGGTATTTTAGAGGTCTAGGCTTATTAGGGTATTAGTTATAGAATTCTTTAAGCTTATAGGGACTACCTATAAAGTTTTATATAGGGTACCAAGTAGGGTCTAGGTTATATCCTTTTTAACTAATACAATACTTTGGTATTCTTCTTATAAGTTTACAGGCTAGTATTTCTTTAATTTCCTATTTATTATTGCTATTAACTTAAATTAGTAGGGGCGGTTTATTCTTTTGTCTAGGCAATAGGTTATTTATAGCTTTTTATAGCTTATCTAGCAAGAATTTAAGGTAGACCTTAATTAAATCCAGAAGCTTTACTTTATATAAGTTGCCTTTCTTCTTAAAGACCTTATATAGTCCCGCTATCTAATAGTCTAGCTTATAGCTAGGCCATTCTATCTTTTAGTTCTTTATTATAACCTAGACCTTATCGCCTATAGCAAAGTTGGGCTTATGCCTATACTTATTTACCTACTATTTTATTAACTTCTAGGCCTTTTCTAGGTTTATATGGGCTACTTTCCAGGCCTCTTTTAAGTGTTTAGCGTAATGCCGTGCTTCCTTATAAAATAGTTTTTTATATATAGTCTATAGCCCTTCTAGTTTTTTCCAGTTAAAGCTTATACAGGGTAAATACCCTATTTTTAGCTAGATAGGTATAAATCCTATAGAGTTATAGGGTAGGGTAGCCTAGGTATAGTCTATTAGAGGTAGCAGTTCGGCCTAATTATCCTAAAAGTAGTTAATAAAGGGTTAGAGTCTCTGGTCTAAATACTAGTTTATAATCTCTATCTGGCTATCTATCTAGGGGTAGTATACTATAGAAAGCTTTAGCTTAATGCCTAGGATCCAGGTAAACCCATTCCAGAAAGCCAATATAAACTATGGCCTATAATCAGATATAATAGTATCTAGTAGTCCGTAAATTTAGTAGATATAGTAGATACATAGTTAGGCCGCCTCTTTTGCATTAATATTCTTATAGTAAGGGATTAAGAACGGGCGCTTATTAAAGCAGTTAACTATAACCATAGCTATATTATATCCGTTACAGTCTTATAGAAATCTATAGAGATATACTACTAGGGGCGCTTAGGTATTAGAAGTGGTTTTAATAGTCCTAGGGTCTTATCTTATAGAATTATAGACCTATAGCAGTTATTACAGTTTTATATATAGCAATTAATATCTATAACCATTCCGGGCCAGTAATAACGGTTATTAATAATCTTATAAGTCTTATTTTTTCCTAAGTAGGCCATAGAGACTTAAGTATATACTTTAGCAATAATCTAAGTCTATAAGTTCTGTTCCTCTACCATCACTACCCATTTACGGTACTTAAAAAGTCCGTTTTTAAGGAACTATAGGCTTATAGCGTCCTTTATCTTTTTACAGTACTCCTATAGAGAAGGGGCTATACAGTTTGCCTACAGCAGTTTATTAATAAGGTTAAGTTCCATAAAGTTAACAGGACAAATCTTAGCATCTAAAGAGTCTATATTTAGCTCTGCCCGTATTTAGGGATTAAGGTATTCTAGTTATAATAATATCTAGGTCCATAATAAGATCTTTACAGCTATTTAGTTATCTAGGTCCTATCTACGCCTTATAAGGGTGTCCGCACAATTTATGGCGCCTAGCTAGTATATAATTAGGAAGTTAAACTAGGATAAGATGTCCGCCTAGCGTGCCTACCAGGCCATAAGGGCCTTTATTATTATAAAATATTCTAAGGCCTTATAATTAAAGACTACCTAAATAGGCTTAGGGGTCCCTTCTAGCTATATACACCAGTACTAAAAGCTAGAGATAATAGCCAGCATTTCTTTATTATAGATATGGTAGTTTAGCTTAGCATCTATTATAGTCTTTAAATAGTAAGCAATAGGGTACCATTCTCTGTCTATCTACTTTTAGGAATAAACGCTAGCTAACACTATCTAAGGCATTGGTCTCTAGCATTAAGGGCCATTTTAGGTTAAAGTAGGTAAGTAAGGAAGTAGAGACTAGTTGTTTCTTAAGCTTGTTAAAGGCCTACCTATATACAGTATTAAAGTAAAAGGGCCAGTCCTTATAGGTAAGTAGGCTTAAGGACTAGGTAATTCTACTATAGTTCTTAAAAAAGCGTTAGTAGAAGTTATAGAACCCTAGAAATAACTATACCCCCTTTATATATTAGGAAAAAATTTACGAGTATTTAATTTTACGTTTCTGCCATTTTAGCATTTTCTAGCTTTTCTAGCATTTTCTAGCATTTAGCAGCATTTAGCGGCATTTATAATTAAGTTTTAGCATTTAGCTATTAAGTGCGGCACTTATAATTAAATCTTAGTATTTAGCTACTAAGGGCTAACTATAAGATTACTAAGTATGCATAAAAGTATAATTTTTATAAATTTAATATTTTATATATACTTTATTAATATTAGTAAGTATATATAAAAGTATGGCCGTCGAAATCAGACTCTGCACCTGTACGCGGTAACGGCTACGAACCTGGTCTTCGAAGTTCAGATCCAGAGCCAACGCAGAGACGTTGCACAGCGTGCAGACAGGACCTGGTGGTGGTTATGGGCGTCAAGGGCAGTAGTGAAAATTTTTCGGATGGTGAGATCTTGAAAACTACTACTGTTGGCCCTCTACAGTATAATAACTACTACACTGTTCTATCTAGGGCACCTATATAATCCAACATAGATAAGCAGTTTCCGATAACATCTCCAAAAACCCCAATGGAAAGTATTAATGACCTTATATTAATAAACAGACAAGCGCGAATAAACAAATAAACGAGCAAATATACGGCCCCTCCTAACCCCTAGGGCGATCGCCTACAGAGCATGCGGTCACTTGCCGTACTACCGTAATACTACTAAAAGGCAGCTAGATAACCCTATATGGTTTTCCTTATCTCCTTTTAACGGAGTAGTGCCCTTAAAGAGGGCCTAGTAACTGGGGCCTAGGCGTAAAAGATACCTAGATATACACACACATATCCCGCTTTTGTCTTTCAGTATTAGGATGGTAGAACGGATGAATCCCCCTTACGCCTTTAATAGGCCTTAGGGAGGGGAAGGCAAGGCGTATATGGTAATAGTTAATAAGAGATAGCATATAGGGGGTGGTTAAGATATGGGACATAACTATATACAGCAATTAGTTGGCAAGGCCTAGCTAGGACGTGGTGAACCCTAGCTCTGGATAAGCTAGAGAAGGAAGCAGTGGTTCCTAAGGAGTTCAAAACATTTAAGGAGGAGGACGTAGCTGTAGGCCCATAGGGCCGCTGCTACGTGCAGGCATGGCAAATTAGGGTTTTTCATCCTACTGAGGTAGCTTATAGGTTTTTTCCTCCCCCCTAATAGCAAGGGTTTTTTCCCGTTAACATTACTTTTCCCTTATGTACGGAGTAGTCTGCGTGGGCCTAGATAGGATCCGTATTAGACGTTAATTAAAGAATCTACTATATATAAAAGTATAAAAGTATAAATTTTATATATACTTAATTAATATTAGTAAGTATATATAAAAGTATAATTTTATAATTTTAATAATTTTAAATAATTTTATATTTATATTTTATATATACTTTATTAATAAATATTAAAATTACTACCCCTAAAGCTCTGTATAAAGCTCTGTATAAAGCTCTGTATAAAGCTCTGCATAAAGCTCTGCATAAAGCTCTACACGAAGCTCTACACGAAGCTCTGCACGAAGCTCTACACGAAGCTCTGCGCAAAGCTCTGCACGAAGCTCTACACGAAGCTCTGCACAAAGCTCTACACGAAGCTCTGCACAAAGCTCTGCGCAAAGCTCTGCACGAAGCTCTACACGAAGCTCTGCACAAAGCTCTACACGAAGCTCTGCACAAAGCTCTACGCGAAGCTCTGCACAAAGCTCTACACGAAGCTCTATGTACAGAGGCTCCGCACGAGGCTCTGCGCGAAGCTCTGCGTACGGTTATCTCATGAATCAGACGCTCCGCAAAAGATTTATTCCGGTGATATGGCGCATAGACTAACTCCTAGACCAATCAGAATAGCGCACTAATATTAGCCCCCTGCGCACCCCCCTGCCACCAGCAAAATCTTCTGCGGAGCGTCTGAGAGCTTATGGGCCTCGCTTTGGTGAGAAATGAATGTTTTAGATTGTATATTTTAACTTTAACTGGCTCTACTAAGCCCCCACTAACAGTTATTAATACTTTATTCGATGTAATAG
>Ga0307507_10007700_pt1 | contig 15402 bp, 3 predicted proteins | sample 7_EM_MG_FD_207223 | JGI IMG/M metagenome (GOLD analysis project Ga0307507, IMG submission 207223) | Populus trichocarpa ectomycorrhiza microbial communities from riparian zone in the Pacific Northwest, United States - 7_EM | ecosystem: Host-associated > Plants > Roots > Unclassified | place... | reverse complement strand
ATAATGACAAATATAAAAAAGGGGAGAAAAAAAGAAAAGAAGTGAGAGCCAGAATATTATGCCAACCTGGTTCTACCACATCATCCCAACCTGATTCTGCTGTCAAGGCAGGTGGAGCACTTTCAACGATGCCATTAGCCAAAGCAGAAGTGTTTGGCATTGGTTCGTTCTCTCCAACAAACCTAAATACATCATTCAATACAAAGTACCCTTTTTCTTGAGGAGCAAGAAAGAATGTTTGTGTGAATTTCTTTTTCACGTCATCCTTTCCAGTTAAGCACCCAGTTACAAGAACAATCACTCCTTTCTCATGCGACTCTTGAGCATCTGCCGTTTTTATCTCAGCTGTGTAATCTTTATAATTCAATGAAAGGATCTTGTCATTGATTGCCTGCTCCAAGACAAAGAACAATAAAAACTGCCCATCAACCTATGCCAGACTATAATAAGAATTTAAGACTCTCATTCAAGCCAGTTATCAGTACAGAATATCCAAGTTTCCTGAACAAATACGAGAGGTAAATCCCATAATGAATACCAGTCTGAAGAAAATTTTCATAAAAATTTTATTCTGTGTGAGCTATATCGAGGACTAAATGCAAGTCAGAAAATGTGAATTGGCAAACCTTTGGAGTTGAAGTGATTGTGCTGATTCTGAAAGTGCATCAATTACCATTAAGAAAAATACCCATACTTGCTTTTCTACCTTAAGTTATATTGCAGTAATTCTGAGCTATCTAAACTTGATCACAGAGATTCCCAAAGCAATATAAGCAGATTTGACAATGGTGCACAGAACAATTCATTTACATAAAAAGGGTAATGAAAATAGATCATTCAGCAGACTTTTTTATTCCCATTTTTAAATTATTAAAAAAAAATGTCTCATCTAATGCACTCATCAGCAATTATCACAGAGTATGTCCTAAATCACAGTAATTGAATGAGCTTGTTAGCCTCACATTTATTAACTAGAGAAAGCAAGCAATATGCTTTACTTGGTGAACAGATTAACAAAAATAGTACAATGCACATTTGCTGCAAGAGAAAAGTCACCATATTTCATCATATTAACACGCGCAGTGCATTTGCACTGAAAGTCTCCATGTAAACATACTTGCATGGTAGTAACTGTTGTCATAAAACCATCGGTATTTGGTCGGCTTAGCGAGCTTGAATCTTGATAAAATCTATGTACCAATTCCGGTGATTCGTGCAGAATGTGATAGTATTGCTCCACGAAGGCATTGCCAACAACTTCAGCACTGGGACCAGAAGCAGGAGCTGTTTCCTGCGTTGCCATCTGCACATGAAATTCAATAACCCAATTCAATGGAGGAAGCATACAAATGAAACCAATTGGATAAGCTAATAAGGCAATGACTTTTATCCAAAAAAATAAAGGAACCAATATAGTTAAGCATAACCCTGGAGAGGGGAAAAATGTAAGAAAATAAACAAATGGGGCACTATCTAAACAAGCAGAGAAAACCATCAACAAATATGTCCACACAGGATTCAAACCCATGAATAAGCAAAGCATTGACTAACTAAAATAGAAATACTCAGCGAGCTGATCCAACCACACAAGACCAAATGCTCAACAGACAGGCATGCTAAAAGCTCGTCCTTGGCATGGTAAAGCTTATTGATGGCCAAATTCCGATTCAACAGCTTGTGAAAAGGGGTGGTCTTTGATGGGAATAAAAGAGAAACAATAATAGCAAATACAGCAGTCAGAGCGAATGCAAAAGTAGCAGTAGCAATGACAAGAATGTCAAAGCATCAGCGACAAAGTCCATTCCAATACTAGTCAAATAGCATGGCAAGATCCAGAATTGAAAATCCGAAGCACAAAGCCCAATTTAACTTCAAACCCCGAAAAGAAAAGGACAAAAAAGAGAGATGCAGACAGCGATGGGAAGGAGCAAAAAAAGAGGGGGGAATTCAAGAAAGTGAAAATAAAATAGAGAAAAGTACTCAAAGAAGATAAATAAGATTAAACATGCATAAATAGATGGATCAACAAGAAATTACAGTACAAAGACAATAACAGATCAAAGGTACCTGATTGGATTGGATTCTGATTTGGGGTTTGGAGAAACAGAGAAAGAGATCTGTAACTAAAGAGCGAAGAGAAGATCAGAAAGGAAGCTAAGGAATCGCAAGAGATTTGTGGAGTGTTTAATAGTGTTGTTGGGAGCTTGAGATCGTAAACAAAAACCTGTGGGTGATTATTTGTTTTTCAAGACAGTAATAAAAGTTAATTACTCCGAGTAATTATAAATTAGTCTCTCTAATTTTATAAAATAATGAAATAGTCCCTTTATTTTCTTAAAATATTATTAGTTAGCTCTTTTCATCTATTTATTTTAGAAAATAAAAAAGAAAAAAAATAATACGAAAAAATTGACAAAAAAGAAGATATTTTATAGAACAAAGTAATTAGACTGAGTTAACACTAATCAAAGTACTAATTAATGAATTTTTTGAAATTAAATGAATTAAATTCTTTTAATTCATTTTGTAAAACTAAAGAAATAATTTATAATTTATTCCACTAAAGACTTTTGAATTGTTGTTGTAATAATTGCTTTACGCGTGTTAATATTTTATTCAAGATAATCTTTTTAATTTTAAAAATATTTTAATTTTTCTATTTGAGTATTTTTATAAGAATTGGTTTGACATTGGTTAACATCTTTTACGTGGACAATTGATGTTGAAATTGGACATCTTGTTTTTTTTATTAACGTGGATGTCCATGTCAACTTGTGCACACCTCGACTAATCACACAAGCCTTAAAGTTAACGACGATGTAAGCCTCCAGTAGCTATCATATTAGCAACCACAAGGCTCGAACTTGAGACTATAGGGAGAGCAAACCCCTTGATCCCAAACTTTTAACACTGAGTCATCTACTAGATAATTAAAATCTTCTTTTATTAGGCTCCTCGTGACAGTTATTTACAAAATTATTTGTATACCAAATTTTTTTTTTCTATTTTAGTTGAGAGAATCAATTATATAATGTATAGGTTTTTTTTTTATTTTTTATCCAAGTGTTTATACTCATTTATTTTCTATTAAAATGTTTGTATTATCAAATTTTGATTTATTTAGTATCTTTATTAGGATTTTTTTCTCAGTTATCCTCATTTTTTTTAATAGATTCTCTTGTTTATGATAACATTAATAATTAATAATTAACATAAAAACTAAATGAGCATGCATTTTTGTTGTGTTTGACCATTGCTTTTCTCTCAATTGCATAATGGATGACATTGTTTGTGCAACAATGATTGGTCGACCTTGATATTTTTTTAGGCATGCTCTGGGGTTTTTAGGAAGGTTTTGTCTTATTTACCCTTTCATTGTCCTTTTTGTTATGGTGCCATTTGTGATTCTGTGCTATTACATTTTTATCCTTAATTTGTTCATATTATGGGTTTTAGGGGGTTATTTTTTATTTTTCACACTTTCATAAATTAAATTAACACTAATAACTCATTAAATGTGCATTATCCTAGAGCTTCTTTCTTCTTGCGTTGTTGGGGTTGGACAAGGCAATGGGTTTCTCTTTCTTTTTACATTGATTCGTGAATCCTTGCTTATCATTGAAACATTGTTGTTCGCTTAATTGTTTTGTTCCTTAATTAGCCTTGTTTTTGTTTTTTTTCTTTTTTTAAAAAATAGTTTTCGCTTCTTTTTTTAGCTATTACGGTGTCATATTGCTTATATGACAATTGTTGCTTGCCATGTTGAGTTCTTCTCCTCCTTTTATATTTTTTTTCTTTTTTCTGAATTTGAATGTTATTTGTTGTTGAGGTTTTATTGTGCTACTTTCAACTACATGCTTTTGAGCGCTTTGGATTGAGCTTTGCTAGTTCCATCCCTTTTTTTTTCATTTTTTTCCTTACCTTTTCTAATTTATTGATATATGTGATTAATTAGTTTTTGTTCTTGCTTTAAATGTTTCTTTAAAGTTCTTATCATTCATCAAAGTTCTGTTGTTCTTTTTTTGTCATGCAGCCAAGGTTGTTAAAATCACAAGTTGACTCTTAAAATCTTATGATTTTACGAGTCAACATGTATATAACGTGTCAAATCGGGTTAAAACTCGAAATCGATCAAACTCGGTCAAAATCGGTCAAACTTGTAAAATCGGTTCGATTTTACCGATTTTAACCGAGTTTTAACCCGCAAAAGTTAAAAAATTTACTATCTCCCTGTCCGAGTCCCCTGACACTCCACTACATAGTCCCCACTCCCCAGTCTCCCCTTTCCCCGTTGCCCAAATCTCAAATTTTCAATCTTAGCAGACTAACACCAGCATTAGAGGATCTTTGGTATGGGAAAGCCTTATACTGTATTTTAGGCCGGGAAGGCATGATCGGAGGATCAAAACCATAGGAAGACAGAGATAGATGGTGAGGAATCAAAGGAGTAAAATAAGAGATAAGAATACTTATATAGAGATAAATACTGTGTTTTAGACTAACCATTTGTTAACTACAAAGAGAGACGACAAAGACTTAGAGAGAACTTGAAATACATGTCTTGCTTGGTGGGATATTTGGACATTATTTCTAGGACTTGTTACTAACATAAAAAAGTGGAAGGTGAGGTGGCATGAGATTAAATTGATGTCATTTTATACGTTTTTGTTCTCGTTGTCACGGGTTCACTGTATTGGTCTCTGTTAAATGTTTTTTGAAGTTGGTGATATATCTTAGAATGTTGTATCATCTCACTAGTTGCCTGCAGTGTGTTTCAAAACCTGTCATCTAGAAAATATTCTGAAACTCTATCAATAAAACATAGTTGTTCAATCTTATTTTTTTTTTCTTTTCATATTTTTAAGTTATTTAAACCATGTATGAATTTTTATTTGAATTATGTATTTTAAGGTGTTTGGACATTTGTATTGTTTATTTCACTTTTATTTTAATTGTGTTATATTATTATTTACTACTTGATTGAAATTGTCAATATATAATTAGTTAAAATATTTTTCTTGCGATTTTACGATCCGAGTTTTTATTGTATATTTCATGTCGTGTCAAAAAAACATTTTTGACAACCTTGCATGCAACCTTTGAACCATGTTTTAGACTAGTTCATTCTTGTTTACTTATAATTAAGAAAGATGTGAATTTGTGGTAGCTACATGTTTGTTACTATTAATGTATATGCTCTATAGTTAATCATTTAGTTATACGTGACATTGACTTTGTTCATATATATATATATATATATATATATATATAATTTATCTTTAATATTCATCAAATATTTGATTAATGAATATAATATTTGATTAATAAATCTAGAGTAAAGATAAAGTTCTACGGATAAAAATGATTTGCAAAGAAAATTTTAAATTTGTTATAATTATGAGATTCTTATTGCATCGAAATATTGTTCCTAAATGTTCTTGATCAATGCTTTATTAAAACTGGACATTAATTAGAGCTGTTGAGAGTAATATATATTTTGTTTTTTTCTTTATGAAAGGAAACAGTTGTTCTCATAAACTAAGGTATGATGGATACCTAGAACTAATATGTAAGTTCTTGTGAGATGATATATGTATATTGAACTGACCCGCATGAGAATTCCATATATAGAGGTCACATGTGTCTATGGATAGGCTCACATGATAGTTGTGTAAGTGATCCTTAGACTTAAGATCACTAAGTTATTTTATATAGGAAGTGTTATATTTTGATCTTGCTACACGTTATCCTAATCAAGGATAACAAATGGGTAGGTATTGGGTATAACATGAACTATATTAAAGTATTTAAGTAATCAAAAGAGGATTCATCATCCTTGGTGAATTAGGAAAAATGTTTCATCTGTTCTTAAATAGCATTAATTGTAAATCCTTGCGTAAGGTGGAATGAGAATTGAAAAGAGTTTCAAATCTTATTTGAATCAATGACTATGACATTGAGAACAAACACAATTTAACAGAGTAGACACACTACATGCTATAATGTATAAATCAAAACATTATTGATGAAAGGATAATAATTACACTAAGAAGCTGGTCACGAAAAGGTTAAATCAAACCACTTATGATTTTCTTAATATTTGGGGGATCATGGTAGGTTGCTAGACATTGTACTTGATCTTCAAATATAAATCAATCAATTGTTGAATTGATAATAAATTAATTTTTTTAATTTGTTTAATCCTATTTTATTTAGGATTGTGATTTATATTTGGGCTAACTTATTAGAGAACCTAATGGGTCATACATATAAGAACCATTGGTTAAAAATTAAAATTAGATAATTAATCAAGTATGACTTGATTGTAAATTAATTTTAAAAATTAAGGACTAGAATGTAATTAATATAGAGGATTACAATTCTAAAACTAGAAATAATCAAATAAGGACTTGATTGGATAAATTTCTAAAATTAGCCTAAAATAATACATATGATATTATTTAAGGGAAAAATTTATATTTTATCATTTATAGGGTTTTTAGGTTTTCCTATAAATAGAATGTTATGCCTTTTAGTTTCTATGAGTAGTGATGATGTAAGGGTGAGTAGAGTATAAAACAGTTCATAAACACTTAAAACATAAAAGAAAGGAGCTAGCACTGTTAGGTATAACAATCCCTTTTCCTAAAAAAGTTTAGGAGATTTCTCACTGGTGGTTTGTGTGGATTACTGTTAGAGGCAAAAAACTAGACGTCTTGTGGTTTGCAACAACCCAGCCTTTGAAACAAATATTCAAAGTTATAAACAACATCTAATCTTCAGGTAATGTTCACATAAAACCCTAAAACAACTTTAGTTCTATCTAGCTTGATACTTTAGACTCCTAAAAAAAAATTTTAATTTACCATTTTTGCTACGTCTATATGTTTTGGGAAACCTAACATTGGTATTAGAGCCATCTTTAGATAATTAGGGTTATTGATTGTATATTTTAATTCTTATTGGCATTAATTTCAAATTAATTTTATGTGGAAAAATTATTTTCCCAAAATTAATTTTTCTCTCTTGTATTTTTTCTAAAAAAAAAATTAAATTGAATATCTACTGTTCCAGCCAAATCTGACTAGATTATTCGAATATGGTAAAATCTACTATTTTGGATGAATATGAAAAAATTCTAAAAACAATAGGGTGGCTATGATTGGCATTGCTTGCAGCAGCACCTCCCCAACTACTGTTGAGGCACACCAGCAGTGCTTGGCTCTACTAGCATCACTAGCCTTCTGCCTCACGCTGGTGGCTGCTTAACGCGAGGGGTTATCCCTCGTGCTGTTAGCTGGCAGCGACAGTGATGGCTTCCGCTACACTAGTTGCTGACAGTGGGTAGAGAGCCCACTGCCAGTAGTAGAGAAGAAGGGAGAGAGGCAAAATTATGATTCTACCCTTGGTGTTTTTCTAGGGTTTTTGGGGGTATAATTACCATTATATCCCTAACACTTATAATTAATTATAATAGGGTTTTAAAGTGTACTTTACTAATTTTTCCCTGTCATTTATTCCTTTTTTACAATATGAGATATGTGATATGCGGTATGCGATATAATTATGATTCTACCCCTCTAAATATAAAATGTTGATTTTGTATTTTAAAATTAAAATTTTAAATTAAATTAATTTTCTTAATAGGATTAGAATTGAATTAAAATGTTTAATTCAAAAATTTTGAATTTTATAATATCCTTGTACGATTAGGATTTAATTAAAATTTATTTTTTTAATATGTTTTCTTAAATAAAGAGAGTTTTTAAGAAATAAAATTTTGTTTATTTGATCGGATGTTAATAAGAATTTTAATATGATTAATTTTCTTATTAAAGTTTGAAAATTTTATTTTATTAGATTGGATTTATTATGTTTGGAAAATTATCAAATTGCATGATTTAATATTTCTAACTATTAGAAATATTATTTTAAAAATTACACATAAAGCCAATAAATAGAATTAACATGAAATAATTTTATTATGCATATTAATATGTTATAATGCGTGATGGATGATTATAAACATTAAAGACCAATGCCATTATGTTTTTATGGTTGAATGATTGTAATAGTATATAGGGTCTGCGTGTTTTGCCTTTTTCTCTATTTTTTTTATGTGTTGTAAAATTCTTTTCTCATCTAATTCACCTCAAATGTAACTCAAGGTTTCTTATACAATTATGTAAATGTTATATGATTTAGAAATGTAGGAATTCAAATAGGAAAATTTATTTTGTAATCTAAGACAAAGAAATAATGATGAAAAAGCTACAACCATTGTGCTTGCAAAAAACTTATGAAGATTTGCAACAGCTACCTAGGTTTTGACTACATAATTTCCTTCGACGGCTTGAGGGAATTAGTTTAAATATATCCATAATCATTTAATTAGAATGACATATTAAGGGTAAATGTTTATACATAATTGTTATGTATGATTTATCATTAATGCTATGGAGTGAGACTTAATTAAAATAATAAATCCCTCATCAATATATTAAGTATATGTTAAGAACATGATTTGTTGCCTTCTAATTTTATATGCATAAAACCAGAGTTCTATTCATGGATAATTTGTTGAGTTACTTAAGGTTACCGTTAATCGAATATATTTAATGCTATAAAATCGAGTCCTACTTAACTAACTTACATGATTTGTATGAGTTACTCATGATCATATAAGAATAAAGGCAATAGTTAGGCAAAACATATATGATATGTTTAAATAAAAAGTTGTCACCTAATTGATCTAAGAGTCACATAAAGATGTGATTGATAAGCTATGTTATCAACCTAATTTAATTTATTTTGATTTTTTGAGTTACATAAGGTCATATAAATTAAACGGGATCTTAGCCCATTATGAGATCTAAGCGAGATTTCCCTAATTAATAGTGAGGGTTATTAATTTGCAGGAAAATAGTGGGAAATCAAATTATGATTAAAGATTTTTATCTAAATCTAGTTATAAATATTTATGCATTGAACCAGTACTCGCTATCTTCATATGAATAGGTTGATAGATTACTATAAGTAAAATAAACCAACTTCATTGGTTTTCGAGACTTTGAAAACAATTCCAACATTAGCTTTTGCTCATTGTGAAAGAAATTCCACTTCATTGGTTTCTGAGACTTTGGGAACAATCCTAATATTGGCTTTCGCTCATTGTGAGAGAGACTTTAACATTCACGCATGATTTAGCATAAAAAGGGTGCTTCCCCATCACTAATTTCAGGTATGGCCGAAGGCTCTATAGCTTTTTCTTAGTCATTTTGTTCTTTAATTTTTCTAACACATTATCAACCTTTTTTCATCTCTCTTTCACGTTCTATCCTTACCTTTCATCTTCCCAAAAAATTTCCTTAAGAACCCTCATCTAAGAGCTAATGTTTTTGTATAAAACTTACCCAAAGTACTAGAAGTTTGTCTAAGAGGATGTTAGGTTTGTTCATAGCTGCGTTTTTTGCCTCTTCAAACTCTTTCTCCCTCAAATCTTTTGGTCTCTCTTCACTCTCTTCTGCCGCCGCCAGCCCCCGTCTCCTTTTCTTTCTAAGTTTGTATGGTTTTTGGGTGTTTAATCTTCACTCAACTTTTTATTTTCTCTCATGGACTTGATGGTATATGTTCCCTCTACTTGTTCTTTTTTATAGGAGGTGTTTGAAGAGAGAAAAATTGCTTATTCCTTCCTTATCTTCCTTTTCGCTATTAGCCCCCTTCTCTTCCTAGGGCTAACGGATTTTCCTCTCTTCTTTTTTTGTTATTGTCTCTCACTTGTTCATACCTTTTCAATTTAGTCCCCTCATCCTTTTGTCTTTCCCGTACTATGCCCTAATTTCTCCTTACCCACTTATATGTGTTTCAATACTTTATATTAAAGTCTTTTTGTGTTTTACCAAATAGGTTCTTCTCAATTTACTTAATCTCATGCATTCATGTTTTAGGGGTTTACAATGAGAAACAACTATGTGTTCAACAATAACACTCTAAATTGGAACAATGTATGTTCTTTAATCTTGCATAGAGTTGTCTCTTGGACTAGATATATCATTATATGTTTTTGGTAGGCCAATATGAATCTCGATGAGAAGAGAGAGAAAAATAAGGAGAAGAAAAAAAGAAGTTGTTGGAGCCTCATCATCACACCTCTATAACCATGTGTCGGGCCATCACGAAAAGCTTGGCGCACTACTTCCAACTTCATCGTGGAAGGCGATGTTTGGCTGCTAAAGGAAGCCACACATGTTACTGGAATATGGTGGGCTTCCCCTACTAGTTGGTGAGTGCGTCACACGTGCCAACTAACTTTCATTGCCCGTTTATCCCGTCCACATATTTGTTTTAGTTTTAGTTTTAATCTCTTAACATTTAATTGTTCTAAATTAGTCAAATTTTATTTTATTTTGCAAAACCAAGCATTAACAAATACCACAAATCTTTATCGATATTGCGAGATCTTCGTATCAAGGCAACCAAAACGAACTACCAAGTAAAATTCCAAATAAAGTCAATGTAGTGGGATCAAATTGAAAAAGAAAAAAAGTCAAGGGACCAAAATTAAAAAAGGAACATGAACTTCCTTCATAACCATGCAAATCAATTCCTAATGTTGGCAAAAAAAGGACCAAACATTTATTTAGGCTTTAAATTCGGTCTATGAAACTCTAATTATTTTAAATGAAACTGAATTTTATTTCGTTAAATCAAGCACTAACCGAGCAACGTAACATTTTCTTGACACTTCAAGATCTTCTTACACTGGCATGAAAAACAAATCACCAAGATCAATTGCAAATCAAAGCAATGTTAATGGACTAAATAAGAAAATAAAAATAAGGAGCCAAAACATTAAAAATCTCAAGGATAAAAAAGATATTGTTTGAATGAACAATACTTCTCCTCACAAGCTAGTGTTTCACTTATACTTTTTTTCTCTGATATATATATAAAGCTATATATTATCTCATCAGACTTTTGTAGAGATAATATCATTTGAATACTTAACATAGAACTCATCAGACAACGAATTTCAATCCAATTAGTTACATACACACATACATGTTCTACGAGTGCGCTGTGAGAATCAGTAGACATCACGAGGGGCTGCAGTTCAACTCTCTCTGCACGAACCTCCTTTCCCTTCTGTATTATTGACAGAGGCCGCATTTATGCTTTGCTTCGATGCAAGATATTTCTACGGTTTGGCACACGGTGTCGCTTTCAAGACATTATTAACTGTTTGAGCATAGAAAGGGACACAAAGATGAAGAGATAATGCGAGATTGAGAGAGAGGATAGCGACACTTTAAATGCTTTCGAATTAGCATTCCTTTAGATTTTTCTTATTATTTTTTATTTTTTTTCAAATATACACATTGTGATTCTTTCATCATTTCTTACTCCCATATGTGCGGGCATCTATATCTATATCAATATTCCCTTGACAACAGACAGTAAGAATCTCAGTGATCTCTATCTCAATCTCTCGTGGATACACTAAATAGATGGTGATGATAGTACGTGATTTTATTTATTTATAATTTTGATATTCTAGTAATTTATAATGGAGCTAATATTTGGACCGTGGTTTATGTTATTGTTGTTAGTTTATATGTTTTGTAACTAATCGGTTGAATATAAATGATATTGATTTTTTTCTTATAAATATATTTAATTTATTAATAAAGTTTTTATAATTATAACATTCATGTTGCATCGGAACATTGTTGAAGAAGAGATAATAATTACATTGAGAAACCAATCACTGAAATATTAAGCCAAACCACTTATGACTTTCCTAATATTTAGGGGATTATGACAGATTTTTAGACATTGTACTTGATCTTCACATATAAACCAATCAATTTTTGAATTGATAATAACTTAATTTATTTAATCCTATTTTATTTAGGATTGTGATTTATATTTGAGCCAACTTATTAGGGAACCTAATGATCAGTTGTACACATAAGAACTAAAAAAAATCGAGTAGGGATTTGATTGTAAATAAGTTTTGGTCATAAATTAAAATGGAATGATTAATCAAGTGTGACTTGATTGTAAATAAGTTTTAGAAATTGAGGACTAGAGTGTAATTTATACATGAAATTACAGTACTAGACCTAAAAAAATCAAGTAGGGATTTGATTGAATAAATTTCTAAGATTGTTCTGAAATAATACATGTGATATTATTCAGGGGGTAAATTAATATTTTGTTACTTATAGGGTTTTTAGGTTTCCTTAAAAATAGAATGCAGACCTTTTATTTTTTGTGTAGTAAATATTACAAAAACTACATAAGTTACAGAACACCTAAAAGTTACAAAAAAAGAGAGCTAGCACTCAAAGGTATAACAATCTCTCTCTCCTAAAAGGGTTTAGAAGATTTTTCACCGGTGGTTCATGTGAATTACTATTAGAAGTCAGAAACTTGGACGACTTGTGGTTTGTATCAACTTAACTTTGAAGCAATTATTCAAAGCAAAAAAAAACATCTGATCTTCAGGAAATCTTCGTATAAATCATAAACAACCCAAGATCTGTTTAAGAGGATCTTAGGACTCCTAATTGTTTTTTAAATTTATTGTCTTTGCTACGTATATGTATTTCGAGAAACCCAATAGTTATTTGACTTCACTTTTTCATTTACACCATACAAACCTTAATCACCTTATATAAAAGCAAAAACTTTGTTTAAAGTATATGATTTTGTAAAAACATCCTTACTAGTTTATGTATTATAATTAAATACTAAAAAAATTGAAAGTTTTGTGTAGTGAAACTCACTATTCTCCTACACTATGGAGCTTTATGGACATTACAATTAGGGAACAATGATTTTAAATATTTTAGTCCCTAAAGTTTCTATTTTAAAGAGTTGGTTCCTATATTTTTATTTTTTACACTTCAATTTTGAATTTTATTTTCATTACTTTTCAATCCATATATTCATAGAGATAAGAGAGAGGTTATCATAAAAGAAAGAGGTGAGAGAAGTTTTTGACCAACTATATTTCGACTGCTAAAAAAATCCAATGTCAATGGACTCTTCTTTGAGAAGAGAGTTACATGGAAGTGGTTTGAAACTTTAATCTTTATAGAAAAAAAAAGTTTAAGGCTCGATAAGGGTTTTTTATATTTGATTTGATTTTGAGAATTTACACCAATTTTAGGTGTTTTGACTTTACAAATAGGGCAATTAAGGATAATATTGTGTTTTTTAAAAAAAGATGGTAAAATATTGGGGTTTTTAGGTCAAAATATCTTGGAACTCAATTTCTTGGTCACCTTAGATGGCCTGACATGGTTGAGAAGATGACATGTTGCCTACCTAGGCAGATGACATGTTTGTCATCAAATATTTTTTAAAAAAGAATTTGGAGTGGATTGTCGTGAATGAGGTGGTGAGATCTCATGGGGTACCAATATTGATTGTTTTTTATCAAGACCCTAGATTCACTTCACGATTATGGCCAAATATCTAATGTGCTCTAGAGACAAAAGTAAATTTGAGCACCGCATTTCATCCTTAGTCAGATGGGCAATCAAAGAGAGCAATCTAAACTTTAAATGATTTATTGAGGGCTTGTATATTGGAGTTAGGGAAAATTGGGAGGAACACCTGTCACTTGTAGAATTCATCTACAACAATAATTATCAGTCTATGATAGAGATAACACCTTATGAGGCATTGTATGGCAAAACAAATATAGAACCCCTGTTTGTTGGGAGGAAGTTGGTGATAGGAAGTTGATGAGACCATAATTAGTACAGATTACTTCAGAGAAGGTGAAAATCATAAGAGATAGAATGAAGGCTACTCAGAATAGGCATAAGAGTTTTACAGATGTTAGGAGGAGACCTCTTAAATTTGATGTTAGAGATATGGTGTATTTGAAAGTTACTCCTTGAAAGCATATGTTGCGGTTTGATATGAAAATATATTTGGCACCCTTCAAAGTAGTGAAAAGAATTGGACCGGTAGCATACAAATAGGGCCTCGCCCTTATAATTGGTAAAGACACATGATGTATTTCATGTTTCCTTATTGTGAAAGGCTGATGTGGACCTTTATTGAGTGCTACCACAAGTTCATTAAAGGTTAAAGAAGATTTGACCCTGGAGGTGAAGCCAATAAAAATTCTGGACCAAAGTGAAAAAGAGTTAAGAAGTAAAAAGATTCATATGGTAAAGATATTGTGGGAGAGTTTTTAGGTTGAAAAAGAAACTTGGGAAAAAGAATCAAAGATGAAAGGAAAGTTTCAAGAGTTATTCTTAAATCCTTGTAAGGAAATTTGAATTTTGAGGATAAAATTCTTTAAAGGAGGGGAGAATGTAAACTCTTGGCTAATTTTTCTTGAAATATTAAATTTTTTAAATAAGAGATAAAATGAGTTAAATTAAAATTAAGAAAATTTAAATTTAATATCAAGGGAAAAACTAAAAAAAAATGTTGACACTAAATAAAAGGGAGAAAATCAATTAAAAGTTATGGGGATAAATTTAGATAATATGAGGAAGTGTGGTCAAAATGAAAAAAAAAAGTTGATATAAAAACCATTCTTTCTCTCTTTTATGGGGCTGACAGTAAAGAATGAAAGAATAAGAGACAGAAAACTCCATTTTTATCAAAAAATCCTTAGAGAAAACCTATAAAAACCATGAAATTAAGAGAGGATTTTATGGTTATGGATCAAACCATCTAAATCCATTAATAAAAGAAGAAAAAAAATCAAGAGAAGAGAGGGATTATAAGAACAACTGCTGGCAGCAGAGGAAGAGAGAAAGGGAAGAGAAAAATTTTAACCGGTTAAGATTTAGAGCTTGAATTATCACCAGGTAAGGGGTATTAAACTTGAAAATGCAAGCCTCAATACATTTGATTAAGAATTGATGCTAAAATCATGAATTTTATGTTAGGGTTCATGATAGAACTTTGTGGAACTAACTTTACTTAATTTGAAGTTTTAAAACTCTAGATATGAGTTAAAATCTAAGGGGAGGTCAAGCTGAAAAACTATACAAGACAGTTTGACAAGTTACGATAACATGTAATTTAGACGTGTTAATGGTAAAACAGAGCTTCCATCCCTTAGTAAAGATGTAGCTTGAAATCTTAGCTTTCATAAGAATTGAGCCACATTTAAAAATGAATTTTATAATTTTAGCTATAATTAAAATAAGAAATAGTGTTTTTGATGGTTAAGTTAGATGGGCCAGGGTTGGCTAACTTCTAACTTGTTTAAGAGTTGTTTCCTTGTTTATATAATTTGGGAGGAGAGGAACAAAAGACTATTTAACAGCAAAAACACTTTTATTCCTTCTCTATTCCATAAACTCCAAACTTTGTTCTTCTTAGTTTTCCATTTCCACGAGCAGGATCATTTTTCTCTTCATG
>Ga0307507_10007698_pt1 | contig 15404 bp, 4 predicted proteins | sample 7_EM_MG_FD_207223 | JGI IMG/M metagenome (GOLD analysis project Ga0307507, IMG submission 207223) | Populus trichocarpa ectomycorrhiza microbial communities from riparian zone in the Pacific Northwest, United States - 7_EM | ecosystem: Host-associated > Plants > Roots > Unclassified | place... | reverse complement strand
CTTACTGCTATGTTATATACTACGCACCAAGAAGATTATACGCTGGCTAGAGTTAATATTAATAAAAAGAACTTAATTAATATATTAAGACAGAAACGTACTATAAGCCTAAGCATTTAAAAGTCCTTTGGTATATTATCTATAGCCTTATTAAATCCGTTCTTATAAGGGTTGTATAGTAAACCGCTAATATAAGACATCCGTATATTAAAATTAGTAATACTGCCCTATAAAAGCCGCTCTAATCCAAGTTAAAGAATAGTAGGTGCTTTAAACCTAACGTCCTATATACGCTAACGTATAATCGAATCCTTAGTAATTATATCCGTAAGGGACTAGATATTAACTGCAGGAGACTTAATTATATAATTAGATATTATCCGCTTACTAAACGTATCCTTAAACTCAGTATAAAGAGGTCCGGTATAGCTTATAGTAAGAACACTCCACCTAAATAGAGAGTCTACTCCAAAGGTCAAGTTTCTATGTAATTAGAGTAACTCCTTTAGCTAAAGATTTAGTAGTTTATTAAGTTGATCAGCTTTAAAAAAGCTATTTAGCTCTTCGTGATTATTAATTAGCCCGTTTGTAAGTATGGCCCGCTAAAGTACTAGATTACACGCCTCCGTTGCAATTAACCTCTAGAAGTATATTATTTTAGATATATAGTTATTACTCCTTAATCCGGTAAAGTAAAGGCAAAGGCGGGCAATTACACGCTTTAGAAGGCCGATATCCGCATGCTTAATAGCGTATTTTAACACTTTATATATTTTAACCACCTATAAATACCGAATATGATTAAAGAACTCTATATTAACAATTTAAGCAGGCTGGCTTATAGTAGCGGAGCTAGGTTCTATAAGCAATTAATCTATAATCTAAGAACCTCTGTGGGCGGAGGTCTACGGAGGAACCAATTTATTAGCCTTACGGCTAACTTTAGAGCTAAAACCCGCTGCGCGGATATCCTTAATATGCTATAGAAACTGCTTGGGTGTTAAGGATCTAATATATCTTTTAACTGTACCTTCTTTATGGATGTTAAGCCTATTGCGGATATGTGTTAAGAAGAGCGCAATAGTACAGGTATTAAAACTATGCAGTACCAGCTCCTTAAGATAGTGAAAAGAAGGGCGCTCTATAGGAATATTTCGTCGCCCAAGGTGATTTATATAAGTATAGAGCGTAGAGTACTGCTGCGCATATTACTTACCACTAAAGAAAGTCCTTATAATTGTATATAGAAAGTTTAACCGGAGGTGCCAAAGACCTAGAATAGGTAGTACCTAATAGTAGCTATTATATAAGAGCGCAGCCTCCGCCTACTCCCGCTTATAGGTATAGATAAGCTTTACGGTTTTCTAATTACTATATACCAGATATAATTGGTCTTGGAAATTATTATTGTGATTAAGCTGTAGTTGCTCTAGGAAGATCGTCTTAAGTACGCGGTAGTTACCATTTATAGAAGCCTCGCTTTCTATAATAGGGCCTAGGTTTATATAGGTTGTCTTTATAGATGGCAGAATATCAATCTTGGGCATACGCGGATATTTAAGTTCGGTGTTAGATTTAAAAATACCATTTATAGCGGCTAGATATATGCTTTAGAGAGCATCTGTAATTATAAAAATAGATATCTAATTTTAAACGCTATTATATATGTTACCTGGCGCCTTAGCAATATCCTTAATCTAAAGCTGCACTTGGTCATGCAGTATACTTTAAAGAAGGCTACTGGGGGGAATATAAGATCCGCGGACAAGCTTTCTAGTAGTATAGGAATAGAAAATACTAGTGTCTCTAATTAACTGATGTCGCGTTCGCTTAAGGTAGTTAAAATTATTATATATAATATAGATATCATTAAGAGCGGATATTAATTGGAGGTAAGTCTTTAATAACATTAGTACCAGTACATTCGCCGCTGGTATTATGACCTTCTTTAGAGCGTTCAGCCAATTCCATCTTTTGGCAGTTAAGCGCTGTATATCTGTTAATAAGCCCTAGTCTATAAAGTAGTAATAAAACCTAACGCTTTACACCTATACCTTAAAGATAAAGACTAAGAAGCTAAGTAAAATAGTTGGCGGAGCTTTGAGGGCGGCCTAATAAAAGGATAGACGTAAGAAGAACAACCCACCCTAGATATAGATTTCGCGATTTATTAGTTCTTAATTATGCTAATAATCCTTCTATTAGTTAGTGGAGTAGAGGGGCATATTGGCTAATTACCTTATAGCCCTATAAGAGTTGAACGTCTTTAAACTCTAGATCTAACTTCTATAGGCTAAAGATAACCGTCTTCTGCTAAAGATTATAAAGCTCTTTATAGAGGATATTTATAACCGTATTAATTAGTTTTAAATGGATATCTGTAATCTCTATAATTGTATTGCGGATTTCTTTGTCCCCTAGAAGGGTAGTAATAAGCCCCTTTACCTTCTTTTTTTTTTGCGCCTTGTTATTTCTTACGCCTCGTCTTTTATTAATACTAAGCTGTAGCTACGCCAAAGAAAGGTTACTAAAGGACTATTGCCACTCCTATAAATGCTTTAGAATAATTCTAACCTTCTCTTCCTTTAATATCCGCTTAGCGGATGCCCTAGTTAGTGTTTGGATAGGCATCCGCTAGTTAACTAATGTTGTATTTATAGTGGGAATGGGCGATTTAATTATTAACACATTACCCATTTAGCGGCGCTTTCTGCTTGACATCGCGGGGGCTAATAAGGTAGATATATTTATTGATTATAGAGCTGCTTCCGTAGATTAATTTAACGGTATTTCTAAGATAATAGCTGCTGTGGGGGTGTAGATTAATTTCGTTAAAAAAGGTAACTGCTCTATATACAAATAAAGTTGGATTGCTTAAGAAACGCTAGAAAAGTCTCTTAGACTATAGAATTAACTTTTTAACAAAAAAGGTTAGCGATATCCGCTTGCGGATATACGTATGTCCGCTAATTGATTCTATGGTCTGAGCTTGCTAAGGTAAACATGCGGAGACGCTTTATCTTAGTTGACTTATCCGCTTCGCCGAGGAATTTGAGGAGGCGGCTACCCCCCTGCTCCCGCCCGAGCCACAGGAACTTGTAAGCCAATCAGACGGTCGCTCTAACTCATGGGTACTTATTAGCCAATAGAATGCCACGCTACCCTCTACTACCCCTGCTACCCCAAAATTTCCTCAGCGCAGCGTCTGAGAGATTATGGGCGCGCGTTTAGTGTAAACTGGGTCCTTTTTCTAATATATGTTAATTTTAAATAACTCTAGCAGCGTGAATATACTAGCTATAGTCTTAGTGCGCGATGCGTTTAAATTATAATCTCTTCTTTTATTTAATTATAATAATTATAACTAGCTAACTACCGTATTAGGGGGCGAGATACAGCCTTAAAGTTTAAAGACACGTTTTTGAAACTGGTCCCTCTCTACCAGCCGCATCGAAATAATAGCCATACTCCACCACCACTACTCCGTTTCCTTCCAAATTTATAGAGGCGCCTCTTCTATCCTACAATAACCAGCTCGCCCGGTTAAACTATACCCAATACTACCGTCGTGTCGTGTTCTGGCAGGCGACGCGGTCGTAGTGACGCCTTTAGGGTGCTGAGCTTCGAGCAGAGCGTCGTGCAAAGCGTCGAGCAGAACTTCGATAGAACTTCAAGTGGAGCTTTGATAGAGCTTCGAGTAGAGCGTTGTGTAGAGCTTTGATGGAGCTTCGATGGAGCTTCGAGCAGAGTTTCGATAGAGCTTCGAGCAGAGCTTCAATAAAACTTCGAGCAGAGCCTCGTGCAGAGCTTCGTGCAGAGCTTCGTGCAGAGCTTCGTGCAGAGCTTCGTGCAGAGCTTCGAGCAGAGCTTCGTGCAGAGCTTCGAGCAGAGCTTCGTGCAGAGCTTCGAGCAGAGCTTCGTGCAGAGCTTCGAGCAGAGCTTCGTGCAGAGCTTCGTGCAGAGCTTCGTGCAGAGCTTCGAGCAGAGCTTCGTGCAGAGCTTCGTGCGGAGCCACGTGCGGAGCCACGTGCGGGCGTGCAGACGTGTAGATGTGCAGACGTGCAGACGTGCAGACGTGCAGACGTGCAGACGTGCAGACGTGCAGACGCTCGTACGGGATCAATTGCAGAGACGTTTGTAGAGACGATCGTATGGGCAATTGTTTGGACGTTCGTACGGGCGTTCGTATGGGCGATTAATTGATTAATCAATTGTATGGACGTTTGTATGGGCGTTCGTGTAGGCGATTAATCGATTGATTAATTAATTGTATGGGTGTTCGCACTGGCGTTCATGCAGACAATTGTAGTCTTCTTAGTATATAGAATTTGTATTTGGGCTTGTTTTTAAAGGCCTTATAAACGGCTTTATATAGGCGTTCGTGCAGGCGTTCGCGTAGGCATTCGTGTAGGCATTCGTGTAGGCGTTTGTGTAGGCGTTCATATAGGCGTTCATACAGACGTTTGTAGAGACGTTTTTAGAGACATTTTTAGAGACATTAGGGGACAATCAGGCTCTATTGCGGATGGATTCTATAGAGCGAGAGAAGGGCTTTTAAATGGAGGTATCGGCGAGCTGAGCGGTGGTGTATTAGGGGGCGATATACCGCGTTAAAGGCGATACAACCATCGTCTACTAGGCAGGTGGCCTGCCTTTACAAATCGCGCCCATAATCTCTCAGACGCTTCGCAGAGGAATTGGGGTGGCAGGGGTAGCAGGGTGTAGCGCAGCGTTCTATTAGCTAATAAGTACCCATGAGTTGGAGCGACCGTCTGATTAGCTTATAAGTTCTTGTGGCGCGGGCGGGAGCAGGGGTAGCCGCCTCCTCAAATTCCTCGGCGAAGCGGATGAGTCAACTGAGATAAAAGACGCTGACTTTCTGCTCTCGTAACTCCACGTGACTAGGATTACGCGCATCATAACCCTGCAACCCTGGCAATCCAATTGAACATCGATACCTAACCATCATCACCAGAATCGCTCCTTAATAGACATGGCCCACCCGGGAGTCATGCACTGCTATACTCCGCACCTGGCCGCATTTGAATATGCCACAATCTCAACACCTGATTCTCCTAATACTTTGCTCTGGATAGGGGGGCTGGGCGATGGACTTCTCACCGTCACCTACCCTGCAGCACTTGCGCAGCTCCTCCCTTCGAACTGGAGCCTCGCAGAAATACTATTATCATCTTCCTACAAAGGCTGGGGTACAGGCTCTCTGAAAAGAGACGCCAAGGAGATTGCAAGCTGCGTCCACTACTTTCAGAGGCTTCGGCCAAACACCAAAATTTTACTGATGGGGCACTCTACCGGATGTCAGGATATAATGGAGTACTTGGTTGGAGAAGGATGTGCCGAGAGACCCAGGGTCCAAGGAGCTATTCTGCAAGCCGGCATCAGCGACCGAGAGGCTCTTGTCAGCGTCCTCCCACCAGATGTTTACGATAGGAGTGTCAAGCTGGCTCAAGATTGGGTAGCGGATGGCCGCGGCGATGATATTTTGCCAAAATCTTGTACGAATGACGTCCTCCGAAGTCCTGTTACTGCCGTGCGCTGGTTGAGTCTAGCTAGCCCGGACAAGAATGGAGAAGATGACTATTTCAGCAGTGATCTAGACCCGAAGAAGCTGAAAACTACTTTTGGGTCTATGAAGAAAGAAACTCCCCTAATGTTTCTTTTTGGTGGAGCTGATCCACATATTCCAGACTTTGTGAACAAGGAAGCCTTGCTTTCCAAATGGACAGGTGTTGTAAGAGAAGGCGGAGGCATAGTTGATGATACTAACGGAGGCGTCATTCCCCGCGCAACACATAACTTGAACGAAAATCCAGACGATGTAGTCGGAGACTTGATAGGTAGGGTCAATGGCTTCGTACGACGACTCGAGGAAGGAACCCTCACACCCGGCGCACATCTCTGATATAACAAACCTTATTGGGTATTTTAAAGAGCACGGAACAGAGACAAGATACCAGGATATGCCTGTGGTATTAAACCCCCAATTTCTTCGGATCGGTCATACTGTTTAAAGTCTGTCACAAGCGCTCAAGTTGAATTAAGGAGACCCGAAGAACGCGCTACACCCCAAATTAATGAAGAACCTTTGACTAAAGCTGAAGTCTTCGGTCCCGCTATTGCTCAACGTTTCTGTGTCTTATGAGAAACTCCACAGGCAGGAATTCTACTGTCGTGGATTTATATATGTTGCATACGCCAGTCTGCTAACTGGCTCACACCTTTCAACTGCCCCGGAGGACTTACACCAGCAGAGATTGCAGTATTGCCGTTGTGGTCCGTTCCAAAAGCCGAGGGGTTCGTACCAAAAATAATGAGTCAAAAACACGCACAGTACACCTCCCATAACTGCTCTTAGTTGCCGCTCTCCGAAGGAGAAGGATATGATGTCCTTGGAATACCCCTCAACCACAGCTAGAATTCAAGAAAAATCTCTAAGATGAACACGTCATGTACTAAATCATGAAAGTCACCAGGTTTTGGAATTCTCAATGCTCAGGGTGCAGCTCGATACTATTCTTCAGGATGTACTTTGCCTACCTTAATGATAGTTCTTGGAGAGTCTCACAGAGCTGTATGATACGAGCTGTTTTTGTAATGACTTTTCAGGATGCCTGACCTTGTCAAAACGCAGTTCCTGTCCATTTCCTACTCGACCCCATCTTTCTAGCTCCCATGTACTCTCACATGGGTGCCATGGCACAACTATCTCCTTCAAACGCATTGACATGCCCCAGATGAGCGTGGGTGTACTGTGTTCATTTTCCTTGCGCATGCTCTAGAATAAGAGAATCTCGTTTCTCTAACTATTGGTATCATTTCGTCATGTACCGTTAATGGAATGGAACACCATGGGCCTAATCTGCTACCCAATGATCTTCTGGCAACTAAAAGAGCCCGGCCGGAATGATGATAGCCATGAATCTGATTAAATCTTGGGGAGTCTAGTTTCTAACATTTCTATCGGAGTTTCTAGGTGGGTATGATCATTGAAAGGTCCGACGCTATGTTGTCGTATTCTGTGAAGTGTATCTGTCCTAGAAGTTTATAAGATGAAACCGGGATCCGTGTGAATAACAGCGCGTTCAAGGATCTCGGAATGAGGAGACTAAGTAAATGTTGCAGAATGCGTTCTTGTAAACATCTTTTAGCGAGACTGATCTAACGGTATTCCAGGAACTATCGTGTGAAAGCCTAGGGACTCGCACTACCCACAGTCACAGTTCCCATCAGCTCGGACAAGACTTACGGCTGGCGCTCCTACGATTTTCATCTCGGGTACCTCCTACTGATATCCAATATACTACAGCGGAATTAATAGTTAACGGATTTCGAGCGCTTACAACCTCGGCGCCCGAAGCATAGAGGGAAGGTTACAAATTGTTGAACGTTGAGGTCACTGTCAAGTACCACCTTATGACTCACACCCTGTTTCTTGCCATCGTATGTCTTACTATCTATTTTCTATTACCTACTCATTACCTATTACCGACTGAGTGGCAATATCGACCTGGTGGCGATTGAGTAACAGTTACCAACCCGTCGTCGGCGTCTCCGTCAGTCTTTTGCCCTTACCTCATGTATATAGAGAGCTTCTAGAGCCAACTTCAATCGACAGAGTTCTTATGAGTGACTTGTCCGTCCAACACAAATACCCGTGTCAAGGTATAGGGATTATTGACAGATACGAGATTTCGATTCAGCGTTTTCAGACTCCATCGCTAGCCGCCGTCCCATTATGATAAAAAAAATCAACGTCGCAAGCGCAAAAACCTCACAACAATACCAACCCAAGACCAATTTCCGCATCATCCAATTATTTGCGTTCTGCAGAATCTCGCTGAGCTTTCAAACTACCATTGAACGATATTTGTATCGCACCGCTTATCCCGCCGCGTCAAATCACAAGAGCCGTCAAAATCACGATGTCACTTTTTCACGATACAGTAGCCAACCCATCTGAAAAAAAGGAAAACAATCGCTACATATTTTTTGCGCTTTCATGCGCGCCAAGCGACCAGTTCATGATAAATGAATCCTCACTAGTCGGCTTCGAATAGGTTAACCGTCGGTTGAGCCCACGCTAGGGAAATGCGTTTGTGAGGTCTATCAGGCATCCCATATCTAGCCAACTTGTGGCTGCGTGACTTTTTCAGTTTTCATCTTCTCTGACAGGGCAGCCTAGATCGAAGAATAACGAGCAACAGTGAATCGCCAGATGACAGACTCCCGAAACTCTTCCATCTTTCAAGCCTTTGCATAGGTTTCCCAGCAAGACAAGATGCCGTTGATCACGAATGCCTCTCCTGCATGATGCAACATGCGATGTCTGACCATAAAGTGTTATTCGGGTTCCTATACAACGTCTTCAAAATGTGAAAACAATTGACTGCTGTACCTCAAAAGATTGGATCGCTTGCAGACGTGACAGGATATGCAGAGTTTTACGGAATTTTACCAAACACTGCAGGAACCATAACTTCGGAACTGCTTACCATCGATGGATACCCTTATTTCGGACAGGATCCGGACAGTAACTCTTGGCAGTAACTTTACTGTCCGAATCTTTTGCCAAGTTTCATTCTGCCAGTGTAAAATCAGTGGCTTAGAGCTTATTTTTAGTATTGTTGATCTAGATTTTAGAGCCGCAGATTAATTAATTGGCGTAAAGCCACTGCATTATAGTAAAGCTATGTCTAAGTAATCTACATTATGATCCTTGGCATGGTGTTGTATATAGAAATATTTAATTATAAGATTTAGGTTAAGGTGCTTCCTACTAAAGACACTATATTAGAGGTCTCTTAGGCCCTGCAGTGGGGGTGACTCTTAATTAGGGGGTGTCTTTAGCGAATAAAATTATAACTAAAAGCCTCTGTAGCGTAGTGGTATAGTAAGTTCCATAATTGCTTTAATTTGGAGCTAGCCTAATAAGATTTGGGCTTGCTCAGTTACTGTAGGAAAGTCGTAATGCTTGGCGTAGTATTAAACTTAGGGTGCCTCTACTATTGCAGTGGCAGAGACACCCTAAATTTCTTATAATTAAGATTTTAGTAATTGTAATTAAAAATCTAGTTACCAAAATCTTATTAGGGAATATAATTCTACTACCTAGGAAAAGTAAGTTAGTGTTAAGTAAGTGGCAGATAGTAAATAAATATCCTAGACGTTTTAATACTAAAGTACTCTGAGATATGCCACCGCATGGTTATATTTGTAAGGGTGCGAAGAGGCTTTAGGGAAGATTTGAAGGAATAATATAAATTCGATCTAAATCTAAGGGTATATAGCTCTTACAGAGAACAAGATGTTGCGTAAAGAAGAGAAAGGAATATAGGAAGCTTGTAACTAAATATTTAGGGGTCTTGGCAGCAGACGCGTGGGTATAAGCATATATAGGTTTTAATAGGTTTTAACCAATTTCCATTATATTAGTAGAATTTAGTGGAATTTAATTAAGTTAGCGGAATTTAGCAGAATCTAATTAACCTAGTAAAATTTGGTAGAATTTGATTAAAGCGTTAGAATTTATCTATTAAGTGTTTTACTAAGACATTCCTACTATAACTGGGCTAGTCCCGTTATAGTACCCCCCCTTTAGCTAAAGGTCTAAAACAATTTAATTTAGTTAAGAACTTATAACTTATTGTGTTATAAGCGTTATAATATATTTTAAGTTCTTTTTAATTTTAAGTTTCCTACTATTGTGTTTTATATATTTATATTAGGTAGTAGCCGTTTACTTTTATATTATGTCTATCTAGCTAAAGCAGGCCGTAAAGGATAGTCCTTATAGAATTCTTTTACTAAGAAAGGCGCGTTAGCCTTAATCTAGTTATAGGTTTTCTAGGTTTATATTTTATATCCTTCCCACTTAATAAAAACTTTAAATTATTTAGATTATATTTTCTATTGTATATTATTAATTAAGTTAATAAAGTAAGAACTATTACTATTATTAATAATTATAGGAGGTAGCGGCGGCACTTTATAAGTTATAGGATTATTTTTTAAAGGTTATAATAAGCTTATATAAAATATTAGGTATATTTTTATCTTAGTTAGTAGTTTAAGCTTATAGGCATATAGGCATAGTTTCTTCTTAATTTAGTATAGGCCTATAAACTTCCAATTAAGTTTCTTTAAGGGCCATTAAGTCTATAGGTTTTGTATATTTAGGTAAACTATATTACCTTTCTTAAAGTCCTATGTAACGGAACCTTGTAGCTTAAACTACAGTAGGTTCTGTTATTAGGCTAGGTATATAGGTACGAACAAAATAACAACATAATAACAACTGGTGGAGTAGTTGCCTAATAGATTAACTCCAATTATATTCTAAAATTTACTACAAGGAGAGAACTATCTACGGTAGGGACTAAGGTCCTTTAAATACATAACCATACTCCTAAGAAATCCTCTCTTATATATAAGGTACGTGTTGTCTGTATTAAATATAACATCCTTCTCGTTTAACGCAGCTAACGCGTTTAACACTATATAACCTTAGTTACCACTCCTTGTTATATAGTTCCACCAGATCTATCCTAGACCATACCTATATTAACCAACTAGCTTCCGCTAACTCTTCTCTAAGTAGTCGTAATATTATACTTAAAGCGTCTATAATACTATCTCCCTCCTCTTTATCTTCGTCCTTAAAGATTCCTAATATCTCCAAGTTATCCACTAGAGGTATAATATCCGTTTAATTATTCTAGTTAATATCTATACTTATTATACCTAAAGCCTCTTCTTCTCTTTCCTGGGTTAAGCGTTGCCTTTATATAGTTTCCTCCATACTATTGCTAGGTAAGGTAATGGCGATTCCTTACTTAAGGTGTACAAAAGAGGGGTTAGTCTATATTGCGCTAGCGAGTCCTTTATCTTAATAACCCTCCTCTTACTCTAAGTGTACTAAAGTAAACGTTTAATCGTCCTATAATGTTCGCTCTATCTCTAACGCTAAATATACGCGTCCTATAACTCTTAACAGTCTTTAAGTTCCCTAAGTAACCTATTATAGGGTCTTATATTTAATCTACCACTGCGAAGCTTAACAATAAGCTAGCCTCCGCGCTACTTAAGGTTTAACATACCTTAGAAGAGTCCACACGCGTCCTTAAAGCTTAACGTTTAGCTTATACTTATCTTTAACGTCTTAAGCGTGTCCGTAAGAAGGTCCGTTTTAAGAAATAGAAACTTGTTTAACAGGGTTTATCTAAGCTAGGTAATAAAAGGGTTAGCTCTCCTCCTATAAGGGAAACAACTCCAAGTAGCTTAGCAATTGCTCCTCTTAGGTCCCCCTTAGGCAATTTATTTTTTGGCAATTTCTCTTTATCAATGCTACCTAACCTGCTTTCTTTTAATACTCCTATACCTTTCCTATAGCGTTTTTTAGGTTGCTTAGTGGTTTCTAGGTAGTCTTACTATAGCCTATCTACTTTACTTTATACCACGTTTTATTATCTACATCCTCGTAACTAATAACCTTTAAAACTTACTATTTGTCTTCCTCTTGTCCTCTATACATGTCTGCCTTATAGACTAATAGCTTAACATTTCCGTATACTGGCTCTAGCATTGCAACATATTATATAGGGTAGATTTTTATTTTAACTAGTAGGTTCAACTTATACATAACCAATAAAATTCTTTACTTAATTTTAAAAGGTCTTAGTCTAATATAGTCCAACTTCTTACTTAGTCGTTAACTCTTAAAACTTTTATATAGTAGCTATACTTTATCCCCCTCCTTAAGATCTAGTCCCTTAGATCTCTTAGTATTATAGTACCTTTTTATTCGTTCTTATACTAGTTTCGCTGTTTCTTTAAGGTCTGCATAAAGATTTATTAACGTCTCTATTCTTTATTTAGCTGTACTACTCATCTTTTTTGCTTAATATAGCGATAACGATATTCTTAGCTTATACCCGTAATTCGCCTTAAATAGTAATATCCCTATTCCTTCTTATGGTATTATATTATATATAAACTGTGTAACTAGTAATAACAATACCTAATTATTCTATATGTAATTAATATAATGCCTTAGATACTGTTCTAGTATCTAGTTTAGTCTTTCTATTTATCCGTCCATCTACGGATAATATACTGTAGATATTACTACACAAACCCTTTATTCTGCTAGAAACACCTCCCAAAACACTACTATAAATCTTAGATCTCTGTCTGATATAATCTTGTCTAGTACTCTATATCTTGCAAACACTTCTCTTATATAAATTCTAGTAACATCTTCTGCTAATATCTCTTTAGTGCATGCTATAAAGTATCCCCACTTTATTAGCTTATCTACTATTACTAAGATTACATTATAATCTTGTCCTATAATAGGATCTCTTAACTTTGGTAACTTAATAATAAAGTCCTATAATATAACCTCCTATGGTCTTCCTAGTGTCTTAATAGGTTATAGCCCTCTATACGGCTTATGCCTTATTAGTTTATTCCTTTATAACTTATTATACTAGTCCCCAGATTCCTTAAACAATATACTCTTCTTAAAGTTTTAACACTAAGCCTATAGCTCTATTATGTTCTTGTATTATTCCCTTATAGAATTCTTTAATAAATTCTTCTGTAATAGACTTAGGTATATATATTACTTCTTTATTTTTGTATTGCTCTAAGTCTAGATCCTCTACCTATACTTTTTAGATCTTCTATATCTAATTACTTTTTAGTAATTTATGGATCTGACTTTCCTTAGTCGCTATAATCTTTAAATAATTATACCTAATTAATCTGTCTTAATCCTTTCATAATAAAGCTCCTAATAGCTTTTTATTACTTTATAGTTTAGCCTTTCTGCTTAGAGCATCTACTCGCGTATTGTTTATACCCTTAGTATACTAAATTTCAAAATAGTATTCTATAAGCATTTCCACCTATCTAACCTGTCTTTGGTTGAGTTTCTTTATTATTAGGAATCCTATAAGGTTTTTATAGTCTATCTTAACCATAAATAGTTTCTTAGTGCCTTATAAGAATGCTCTCTATTCCTTAAGCACTACAACTATACTTAACAACTCCTTATTATAGATGTCATAGTTTAACTCTGGTGGTGTCATCTTCTGACTATAGTATGCCACTGGGTGCCATCCATCTTAATATTTCTATAGGAAGTATACCCCTAGTGTAAAGTCTAATATATCCGTTTCTATAACTGTCTCTAGACCTAGTTAATAGATTTTAAGAACTAGCTCCTAGGTAAACAACTCTTTAACTTTCTTAAATAGTTCTTATTATTCCCTTCCCTATACCCACAGTTTTTCTTTCTTTGTTAACTACGTAAATAGCTTAATATCCTATAACTATTGCGCTATAAACCTTCTATAATAATTGTAAAACCCTAGGAACGATCTTAACTGTATAACGTTTTCTAGTTCTTGCTAATTTACTATAGCCTTGATCTTCTTTGGATCTATACTAAGTTAGCCTAGTTTAATAATAAATCTAACAAAATCAGTCTTTCTAGTAAAAAACTCGTATTTCTTAATTACTACTAGCATCTATTCTTCTTATAGTCTTTTTAAGACCCACTTAATATGTTCTCTGTGCTCTTCCTTACTCTCTAAGTAGATAATAATGTCGTTAAGGTATACCATAATAAATTTATCTAGGTGTTCTCCTAACACACTATTAATTCGCTTCTAGAATGTTACTAGTGCGTTTATAAGCCTAAATTATATAACTAATAGTTTATATAGTCCTTCCTTTGACCTAAAGGCTGCCTTCTATTTATTGCCTTCCTTAATTCTAATCTAGTGGTACGCCTATCTCAGATCTATCTTTATAAAGATCTTTACGTTACCTATCCTATCTTAGATTTCGCTAATTAAGGGTAAAGGATACCTATCCTTTCTAATAATACTGTTTAACTGTCTATAGTCTATACACATCTTAAGTTTTCCATTTTTCTTTAGGATAAACAACACTGGATATCCTACTAATAACTATAACGGTTTAATATATCCCTTTTGTAAGTTCTCCTAAATAAACTCCTTAAGCGCTACTAACTCTATTTTAGTAAGCTTATAGATTAGAAAGAACTTTAGACTTATTCCCTTTTCTAATTCTATCTTGTGGTCCTAAGCTGTATGCTCTAACAGCTTTTCACTCTCTAGTAACTATAACTTTTTACCATACTTGTGGTATCTCTTTAGTATATAACTTAAGCCTTACTTAGTCTCTTTATACGTCGCTCTGACTTAGTACTATACTAACTTAGTTTACTGTCGCACTTTATATTATTATATATCCTTAATATTGACCTAACCTATAACCCAATTAATCTTTGGATTATACTTCTATAATTAAGGCATTCCTAGTATCACCTTATCCTGTCCTAATGGTAGGATATTAAAAGACATTCTAACTAGTCTCCCTTTAATAGTTATCTAAATAGGTCCTATTTTAAGATTAATAATGCCTCCTCTATAGGCTATTTAATCTCCTAAAATCGTTATAAGTGGATATAGATGTTTCTTCTATCTATATAGTAACCCTATTCTTTCCACTATTTTTAGTAATATGTGGTTTCTAGTTGCTCTACTATCTACCAACACTTTAAACTGCTGATCTTGCTATTTAGCTCTTAAATTTAGGTATTATTTTTAAACTCCTTTAAGGGTCTAAGGCTCTAATACTAGTTCCCTCTAGTCCTATACGCCTCCCCTTTTCCTAACTATTAGCTGTTTAATCCTGCCTATACTTAGTCTAACTTTAGCTAATACTTAGTTTATTTCTTTTCCTCTATATACTATAGATAAGTGTTCTTTAGGCACTCTCACTACTATTATCTATCTAGGTATTCTTCTGTAAGGAATCTTCCTGGTTAAAGTATTAAGTCTTCTTAACTTTGTACTTCTACTAGGTGCTAGCTATGTATATACTTGGCGTTTCTAAACCGTTTTTCCTCTGGTGCCTAATATATCCTTACTAGGTACTTCTGGTTCTTATCTTTGGGTGCTCTATATATATTGTATATGTCGGTAACACCTAAGTGCACTTGGTTGGCCTATTAACTGATGGTTTGATTCTTGTCTAATAGGTGTAGAAAGCAGAGGATCGTAAGGATCGCGGTGCCTAAGTAGGGGGCTAATGAGTCATTATAAGGATGACTAATCAGAGACACGAATGACCACATAACCTCTGTCCATATATTCCAACACTGGCAGTTCTTTCTTTGTGCTTGTGGCGCTGTAGGAAGGCAGCAGGGTGTTAGTTTAGCTGTAGGTGGAAGCAGCAAAAGTCTGTTCGGGTGGTAGTATGGTACCAGCGACGGTAGTGATAGTGGTCAAGCATAGAGCTTGTCTATCAGTCGGTCGGTTAATCGTAGGCGTATAGGCACGATCATTTGG
>Ga0307507_10007697_pt1 | contig 15404 bp, 7 predicted proteins | sample 7_EM_MG_FD_207223 | JGI IMG/M metagenome (GOLD analysis project Ga0307507, IMG submission 207223) | Populus trichocarpa ectomycorrhiza microbial communities from riparian zone in the Pacific Northwest, United States - 7_EM | ecosystem: Host-associated > Plants > Roots > Unclassified | place... | reverse complement strand
ACAGTAACTCTTGGCAGTAACTTTACTGTCCGAATCTTTTGCCAAGTTTCATTCTGCCAGTGTAAAATCAGTGGCTTGGAGCTTGTTTTTAGGGTTATAGATCTAGATTTTAGAGCCGTAGATTAATTAATCAGCGTAGAGCCGTTACATCGCAGTAAAGCTATGTCTAAGTAATCTACATCGTGATCCTTGGCATAGTGTTGCACGTAGAAATATTCAATTGTAAGGGGCTTATATTTTAATTAAATTCATAAGATTACAAAAGTCCTTGCGGCGCATTGGTATAGTATATTCTACGGTTATATTGATTTGGAGCTAGCCTAACGAAATTTAGGGTTGCTCGGTCACTGGAGGAAAGTTATAATGCTTGGCGTGGTGTTAAACTTGGGGTGCCTCTGCTACTGCAGAGGTAGAGACTAATAGAGACACCCTATATTTATAAGTTTGGATTTTTAATCACAATTGCATCTGTGTAAATATAGAAGCCAAAGGCAAATCGATGTATAAAAGCAATTTGTTTGAGAGTTATAAAGGTAATTTAAACAAGACTTAAGAGGGAGGGTTACCTTAGGAGAAGAGCAAGTAGATGGTAAATAAATATCCCAGGCGCTTTGACACCGAAGTACTCCGAGACACGCCACCGCACGGTTATATTATTGTATTTAGTAGGTCCCACAACACTAATTTATAACTTAGATGTGCTAGAAAATGCTATATTATCTATGCTGTCGGGAGAGGGGCTGAGGGAGGGGAGGTTGTTGAATCCACTATAGCAACTTATTCCTTTCCTATTCTTTCTTTAAAGCAACAACTACACCCATTTAGAACGCTAGAGTGCTTACCAGCTTCTGGCTTAAGTAAGTGTTTAGGAGGGATTGGTTAAATAGCTGCCTACGTTTCCGCAATCGCGTTCTCGTTTCTTAGCTTCTTATAGGCCTTCTATTTGGCTAGCTGGGTTTCCTGGGGCATGGCGGCGGCGGTAACAGAGGTAGAGGCGTCTATTTTAGGTAAGGGTCTTGGTGTAGAGCGTAGGGAGCCATTGCCACGTATTTATATAGAGCTTGGGTGGCGATTGAGCGGTGTTGAGAATCTTAGCGGTAATATGCACGTCCGTTTAACCGTGCAGCAGCCTGCGGGGCATGTCAGGGTGGGGGGGTATTGGTGAATATTGCATTTATATGGCTTTTACTAGTAAAATAGGTGCTTAAGTAGTGTCTTGGCTACCTTACCGCCCAAGTTTCCGCATGATTTAGAAAAGATTCGGACAGTAAAGTTACTGCCAAGAGTTACTGTCCGGATCCTGTCCGGACCCTGACTATGCTCAAGGAGAACGCCTGGTTAATGTAGCCAAAGGATTTCATGGGCTACATTTGTTTGCCACTGAGTACTGGGCCGAACACTTGCTAATGTTTCTACACACTACTGAGGGCAAGAAGGATCTGGTTAATTCAGGCCACCTACTAGGACAGCTGTCGTGTCTTTGCCAGAAATATCGCAGGCTTAGAAGCAACCAGGACGTAAACTATTCGAATGCTTCAACAATTGACATATCCGAGCTTAAAGATGAACGCCTTCAGTATTTGTATGCGCAGCAAGAGGTTTACCTCATTGTCACGAAACATCTTTCTTTCCAACGAGCCTTGAAAATTGCTCAGCGCGAAAATGGTCTCGGTATGTTTCTTGTCCTCCTTACTATGCCTTCACGGACTATGATAAATCAGGGACAAATTTCTTTTTCAATCCGTTTTTACCTAACTACTACTACTTTCGAGATATTACAACTTACTTGCTTTGTATAGACATAGAAAATTCGGAATTGATTCAGAACTCGACACTTTTCCATCAAGCAAAACGCAGGTATAATGAAATTGTACGACAACTCCTTCATGCAGAATCTATTGATGGGATTAGTGAGGCATGCCTGTCAGCGTTCAAAAGCATATATGGCTCTACCGCTTTCGTCTGCCGTTTCCGCGGCTGTGTCCGAGTTTCCCATGGCTTCACAAACGAACAGGAGCTTCTCGAGCATGAAGCGACTCATACGATGAACCTGATCTGCAGCGAAGAAAACTGCGAATACAATAAGATAGGCTTCAAAAACCCCAGAGCACTCAAACGACATATTCAGGAATATCATCCCGCACGGTACGCCGCAAAGATTCCGACCGTAATCCACCGCATTGAGACCTCAGAAACCCTTGTAGAGGATCGAGAGAGTTCCGCGGAACCTCAAGAATATAGCAGTCCTGTCGAATTTGATGATCCGAATATCCCGTTTGAGATTAACCCAGTTCCGCGACTTTACGATCCGAAAGTAGAATATGACGATAGCTTTGCAATGTCAACAACTATGTTGCAATAATCAAGTACCGCCACTAGAGGGATGCTGAAGAACTTGTTGTCTGTGTCTTTTGCGTTATTGACTTTATAATACGGCGACGAGTTACGTCCACAAACAGATATGGTACAAGGAAAGATGGAATATCACCTGGATTTAAAGCTAGTCACCCTGTTGGAATTATAACATCAAGGCATTTCTACTTATTTTTAAAGTAAAAGTTTTGTACTTCAAAGCTTCTTTCAATGCTTGCGAACAAAGCTATCGCAGCCCCCTCTCTGATCCCCGATTAACCGTTCTAGCTTTACTGCCACGTTAGTCAGTATTCCAGGCTGAGTGTCCGTTGTTTACGACGGTCTCATGACGGCACTTAAGGTGACATTCAAACGAGCACAACTTAGTCTTAGGTTTTTGAAGCACGTAGGTCTGCTTTAGGGTGGTAAAAAATAAGCGAATAAGGAACAAATAAATAATGCATTGTGTAGGTAACACAGGGCAAATCACCAATACTACTCGAGTAGATACAGTGATGGAAAAAAGCTTGATGATTTATATCTGAGGAAGGGTAAGGAACTTAAGGTTCCTTACCACGCTAGTGCCGCGGCAACACGTGACGGCAACTTGCCTTACGTGAAGGCAACTTGCCTTAGGTGACGACTGCTTGCCTTATTCCCAACACTGGCAACTCTTCTTTTGTAGTTGCCACCTATATACGCTTATAGATTACTGCTATATAAAGATACTAAGCTAAGGAAAAGAAGAAGGGCGTTAGGGGTTAACGCGAAGACAAGGGGGCTGCCAAGGCGCTAGTAGTAAGTGAGCTAATAGCGATTTTCCATGCCGGGCATGGAAAATCCTAATTGGTTGCTCTTAAATTGCTATATCTCCTACTCCCTTTTAACCCAACCTTTAACTTATATATATAGAGTATTTATATTAACGAACGTCTCTAGTGCCTTGTTTAGATTTGCCTTTGTTATTATATCTGCCGGGTTATCTTGGCTATTAATCCATTAAATCTTAAAGAGTTCTTGATGTTTGTAGGATTGCTAAAGTGCTATAATATTAATTATAATGCGCTTCTCCTTTGTGGTACCAAGCTTAACTAAACACTTGTAGAGGGAATATAAGTTGGTGTATATAATTATAGGTGTTACGGCGCTGGTGGAAAACGGTGGATTATGGCAGTGGATTGTAGCGGACAATCTTGGACAGTATTATGGTACTGGCAAATTGCCACAGATTGCCGTAGATTGCGGTCACATGACGCGAAGATCGCATAAAACATCAAGCGGCGCTGCTCTTCTTCTCCTTTCCTTTCTCTAGCTTTGGATCCTCGTTTATAGACAATCCAATCATACAGGCTTGTATGCGACCCTCTTGCCGTGCTCGTGCCTTAATTAACTAAGTTGCTAATATTATCCAAAGCTCATCTAATCTTCTTCCTGAGAAGGAACTTAAATATATCTATTTACAAGACTATAAACAGGACAAGGACATAGAATAGGACCCTAAGGACATTAACAGGACCCTAAGGACATCACTAGGACTATAAGGACAGGATAGACCTAAGAACTAAGAGAATATAAACAGAACGCGAAACTTAAGAATAGGACACGCATAGACCAGAACCCCTAAAAAATAAACAAACACCAGAAATTACCTAATACCCTTACCACTATGCCAAGAAATACAGTAGCTGGTAAAGCTGCTACAGGACCTACAAATACCTCTAATAGTAAAATAGTCGCCATTTTAACCCCCTAGGAAGAGCTTATAGCAGCTAATGCTAAAATTAAATAACTTTAAGAGCTGCTTAAAACTAGAGACACCCCTATACCTAGCAAGGAGTTATTAGACACCTAGAGACTTACTATAGTCCTTAAGGCCTTAGCCCAACGTATAGTATTAGCATTATTGCGGTCTATAAAGGTTGCGGACCGCCTACTACTTATAGACGGAACTAACACTATATTTAATAATTAGAAACTTTAACTATAAGATAAGCTTAAAGTTAATATGGACTACTTCCCCACTACTTAAGCCAAAATGGCCTATGTCTTTGGCTGTACTGGTAGGGATATATAAATGCACCTATATCCGCAATACTCCTAGGACTTAGCAGACCCCTTTCTTTTTAAAGAAGAGATGGTTAACTATCTATCTTTTATTTATAAGGACCCCTTTAAGATATAAAACGCCCGCCTTAATTATAAAGCTCTTAATATAAAGGTAATAAAGACCTTTTTAGCCTTTTAGACCCGCTTTCTGTACCTAGCCAGCTAAGTTTAAATTCCCTATAAAGACCTAATGCTAGACCTCTTTAATAAGCTCACCCTAGACCTATAGCGTGCTATACTACTAGTTTTTACTACTATATAGACGCTAAAGGTACTTACAGACTACTGCTTAGCTATTAATTAAGGCCTCTATTAAATTAAAGTACAAGCTAAGTGGTATAAAGCTAGAAACTCTCTAAACTAGACTATAAGCACTATATAAACGGCCTATAACACTTTAGCACAATCTATAACCCCTATAGCACTAGCTATATAGCCTGTTATAAATTTAGTAGCTAGCTATACAGCTAGTCCTACTATGGGTCTAACGCACACTTGGCCTATATATAACAACCCCTATAAATAGGCCCTTAGTAATTAAGGAGCTTGCTTTTTATATGGCCAGAAAGACCACTTTATAAAGAATTGCCAGATAAAGGCAAAAATAGGCGAGGTTCTATTAATTTAGGAGGATAGTGCGTAGTTAGAAAAAGAGGAACCCTAGAAAAAGACTCCTTTTTAGGGTTAAGAGGAATTAATATATTATATATTAATCTGGGTTGGCTAGTTAGTGGAAAAAGCTACACTATCCCTTACACTTTATTTTATAATAGATATTAAGTTTTAACCTCTGCTTTAGCTAACTCTAGAGTAAATACCTTTACCTTAATAGATACCCAGTGCGCTATAAAGCTAGCTAAATTTTTAAATGCGCCTTTTAAAGAACTGCCTAAACCAGTCCCTATTTGCGGGTATAATGGACAAATAGGACTACCTATTACAACTATCTTATAGATCTACCTCTATGTTAATGGATAAAGGTAGTATAACGTCCCTTTTCTTATTATAGACCTAAGAAGCTATAATATAATCTTAGGAAGAAAATAGCTAGCCTATTTAGGCTTATAGCTTAATATATAAAATAGACAGCTTATCTGGCCCAACTCCCTACCTCTAATCCCTTTCTTTATAAAAGAAATCAGTATTATAATAGAAAACCTTATACGGCCCTAGATTGATACTATTTACTAGGCCGATGCTATATATAGGGACTAGGCCTTTAAGAAAGATATACAGCTTAATCCGCAATGGATTTGTATACTATACCGCCCCTAAACTACCTATATTATACCACCCACACCAAATATCTAGGAAATTAGTAGTGACCTAGCTAAGTCCCCTATAGAGAACTTAGGCCCTATACAGCTATAAATAAAGGCTAGGAATACTGGATACTATACTAAACTAATAGACTAGAAGGATAACTTATGGAAAATAGAATATAAGCTAAAGAAGACTATAAACCTTATGCCGTAAAATACGGCTTAATAAAAGTCTGTAAAGAAACCTATAGATCTTCCCCTAGTTAATATCTGCTATATTGGCGCTATAGGATCCTACTAGAACTTGGTTTAACCTAATACTATTACCTTTACTACCAGCTTATATAAAATCAATTGAATAATTAAGGAAAAGGAAAGTAAGCTTAGTGGATAGGAAAGTGAGCTTATAAATAAGAAGCTAGTAGAACAGAAACTGCCCCATTAACACCAGAAATTTAAAGATATATTCTTTAAGGCAGCGTCTAATATACTCCCACATTACTGACTGTATAACTATAAGATTAAGATTGAGCTAAATAAGGAAGACACCCTTAGTTATAGCCCCCTTTGTTAGCAGTCTACTGCCAAATTATAGGCTATAAAGTAGTACCTTATTAATAACCTAAATAAGGGCTTTATTAAGCCTAGTTAAGCCCCTTTTAACTTGCCTATTCTCTTTACTAAAAAGCTAAATAGAGGACTTTGTTTCTATATTAACTACTACAAACTTAATAATATAACCCGCAAGGACCGCTACCCTCTACCCTTACTTAATAAGACTCTAGCCTAAATAAGTAGAGCTAAAATCTTTACTAAGTTTAATATCTGTTAGGCTTTTTACTAGATTAGGATAGACCCTAGATTAGAAAACCTTACTATATTTCGGACCTGTTATAGAATATATAAATATAAAGTACTTCCCTTTAGACTAACTAACGGACTAGCTATGTACTAGCGATATATAAATAATATACTCTTTAACTACCTTAACGACTTCTATACGGCCTACCTAGATAATATTATAATTTACTTTAAGAATAAGTTGGAACGTAAGGAGCATGTCTATAAAGTCCTATAACAGCTCTATAAGGCTAGCCTCTAGGCTAATATTAGGAAATTGGAATTTAATGTTAAGCGTATAAAGTACCTAGGGTTTATTATTAGTATAAATGGAATTAAGGCAGACCTAGAAAAGACGGCTATAATTAACTAATAGATACCCCTAAGGACTGTAAAGGGGGTGTAGTTATTCTTAGGGTTCTACAACTTCTATTAACGCTTTATTAAGAACTATAGTAGAATTACCTGGCCTCTAAGCCAACTTACCCATAAGGACTGGCCCTTTTACTTTAATACTATATATAGGCAGGCCTTTAACAAGCTTAAGAAACAACTGGTCTCTGCTCCCTTACTCGCCCACTTTGACCTAGAATGGCCCTTAATGCTAGAAACTGATGCTTTAGACAGCGTTATAGCTAGCGTTTACTCCTAGAAGCAGACGGATAGAAAATAGCACCCTATTACTTACTATTTAAAGACTATAATAGATGCTGAGCTAAACTACCTAATTCACAATAAAGAAATGCTGGCTATTATCTCTAGCTTTTAGTACTAGTGAACACAGTTAAAAGGAGCCCCTAAGCCTATTTAAGTAGTTTTAAACCATAAAGCCCTGGAATATTTTATAATAATAAAGGCCCTTATAGCCCGGCAGGCACGCTAGGCAGAGGTCCTATCCTAGTTTAACTTCCTAATTATATATAGGCTAGGTGTTACTAACTGTGTAGATGCTCTTATAAGGCGTAAACAGGACCTAAATAACCAGGTAGCTGCAAAGATCTTATTATGGACTTAGACGCTACTATGACCAGAATGCCTTAACCCCTAAATATGGGCAGAACTAAATACGGACCCTTTAAGCACTAAGATATATCCTATTAATTCTATAGAACTTAACCTTATTAATAAACTGCTATAGGCAAACCCTACGGCCCCTTCTCTATAGGAGTACCGTAAAAAGGCAAAGGATTCTACTGGTCTATGGTCCCTAGAAAACGGACTACTTAAGCACTAGGAACGGCTAGTAGTAGTAGAGGGATAGAACCTACGGACTTAGCTTATCGCCAAAGCATATACTTAGGTCTCTATAGCCCACCCTAGAAAGAATAAGACCTATAAGATTATTAGCAACCATTACTACTAGCCCGGAATGGTTATAGATATTAACCGCTATATATAGAATTGCAACAAATGCTGTAGATCTATAATTCTGTAAGACAAGACCCTAGGGCTATTAAAGCTACTTTTAATACTAGAACGCCCCTAGCAGTATATCTCTATAGACTTTTATAAGTTACCTACAGACCATAATGGATATAATATGGTTATAATCCTAGTTAACCGCTTTGGCAAGCGCCTGTTCTTAATCCCCTATTATAAGAATATTAATGCTAAAGAGGCGGCCTAATTATATATCTACTATATCTACCAAATTTATGGACTACTAGATACTATTATATCCAACTATAGGCCGTAGTTTATATTAGCCTTCTAGAACGAGTTCACCCAGATTCTAGGTATTAGGCTAAAGCCCTCTATAATATACTACCCCCAGACAGACAGTTAGACAGAGATTATAAATTAATACTTGGACTAGAGACTCTAGCCCTTTGTTAACTACTTTTAGAATAACTAAAGCGAACTACTACCTATAATGGACTATGCCTAGGTAACCCTACCCTATAACTTTATAGGGTTTGTACCTATTTAGCTAGAAATAGGATACTTACCTTATATAAGCTTTAACTGGGAAAGACCGGAAGGACTATAGACTATGTATAAAAAACTATCTTACAAGGAAGTATAGCAGTATGCTAGATGCTTAGAAGAAGCATAGATAGTAGCCTATAAGAACCTAGAGAAGGCCTAGAAATTAATAAAATAGTAGGTAAATAAGCATAGACGCAAGCCTGACTTTACTATAGGCAATAAGGTCTAGGTTATAACAAAGAACTAGAAGATAGAACGGCCTAGCTGTAAGCTAGACTATAAGATAGTAGGACTATATAAGATCCTTAATAAAGAAGGCAACTTATGCAAGGTTAAACTCCCAGACTTAATTAAAGTCCACCCTGTTTTTTTACTAGATAAGCTATAGAAAGCTATAAATAACCTACTACCTGGACAAAAGAACGAGCCTCTACTGCCGATTTAAGTTAATGGCGATAATAAACAGGAAGTTAATAAAATACTAGCTTATAAACTAGTATGAGGAACGCTAAAATACTATATTTAATAGAAAGGTTACAATCTAGACCCAACCTAGTACCCCATTTGGAATTTTATAGGTTGCCCCTAAAAGCTTAAAGAGTTTTATAACCAATACCCTAATAAGCTAGGACCCCTAAAGTATCTAAATAAGTAAATAGAGTGCTGGTATAGCGAAGATAATAAGCTACCTATTAAGCATATAAATAAGAACACCCTATGGACATAATATAGACATATAAAGCCTAAGGGCAGGCTTTTTTAGAGGGGGGGGGTAATGTTACGGCGCTAGTGGAAAATGGTGGATTATAGTAGTAAATTATAGCGGATAATCGCAGACAGTTTTAGACAATCTTAGACAGTATTATAGTACTAGCAAATTCCCACAGATTGCCGCAGATTGCGGTTACGTGACGCAAAGATCGTATAAAACATTAAGTGGCGCTGCTCTTCTTCTTCTTTCCTTTCTCTAGCTTTAGATTCTTGTTTATAGACAATCCAATTATACAGGCTTACATGCGACCCTCTTGCCGTGCTCGTGCCTTAATTGACTAAGTCGCTAACAATAGGAATAATAGGAAGTTTAAGTTGATCAGTAATTATCTTTAGGGTAGTTCTAATTGCAATTGCTATATTAACTCCGCTAACCATTCTATATATCTCTGACGCTAAAATGCTTTAAGTAACGCGCTTACTCTTAGTTAAGCTCTAATAGATAAAAATGCCGTAGATTATAAAGTTATTCTCTCTAGTAGATTTGTTCACAATTGTTACGGACGCTTTAAGTACAATATTACGACTACTTAGGGAAGAGTCGGCGGAAGCTAGTTAGTTAATACAGGCACGGTCTAGGATAGATCCGGTGGAACTATGTAATAAGGAATAGTAACTAAGGTCACGTAGTGTTAAACGCATTAGCTGCGTTAAATAAAGAGGACGTTATATTTAACATAGACAACACATACCTTACGTATAAGAGAGGATTTCTTAGGAGTACGGTTGTGTATTTAAAGGACCTCAGTCCCTACTATAGATAGTTCTCTCCTTGTAGTGAATCTTAGAATATAATTAGAGTTAATCTGTTAGGCAACTACTCCACTAGTTATTATTACATTGTTGACTTGTTGTACCTATATACCCAGCCTATTAACAGAACCCACCATAGTTCCTGCTACAAGGTTCCGTTATATATTCACTACTAAGGTTATAGTATTGGAATAAACTTAAATAATATGCTACTAAGAGCAGCACTAGTTATAATAGTATTGGCAACAGCCACAACCTTAGAGCTAGGTAATACCAGTATAGACAAGGGGGATTCTCAAGTAGTTACGCAAGGTTAGTTATAGGAAATAGTTAATCGCTTATAAGACAATAATAGGATACTTAAAGAACGCATTAATAGAATTAGAGCAGCAAAGATTAAGTTACCTTTAATTAAACGGTTTTTAGAAGAAAAGTTAAAGCTTAAAGGATTTCTTATACAGATACACTTTAAGGTAGTATAGGAGGGAGCGAAGTTAGTAATATTATTAGATCAAGTAGCCTATACAGGATTGTTCCTAACAGGGAGGGCACTTAAGTGGTTTAAGCCATATCTTACGGAAATATAGGCTAATGGCATGACAACTACTAACCAGGATATACAGTATATATTTGCCAGTTGGAACGGGTTTATAAAGTAACTAACACAGATATTTAGAGACCCGGAAGCTATAACTATAGCAGAACAAAAGCTTTAGAACTTAGTATAACGCACTTTAGTAATTAAGTATACAACACAGTTTTAAACACTAGCCACGCAGGTTAAGTGGAACAATAGGGCGCTTATAGCATAGTATAAATAGGGACTTAAGGCTAAAGTCCAGGATATAATTATCCTAATAGAAGATGCGGATACTCTAAGGGAGTTAATAGATCAGTTAATAAAGATTAATAATAGAATCTATTAAAGGGAACAAGCCAAGAAAGGGCAAGACAGAGTTCTATAGTTATATAAGGCGCAGAGTACGTAATAACAGATATAGAGTTAAAAACCATAGAATAGCGCAGAGCTAATAGACTTAAGCGGTACTAAAGAAACCTAAAGATAGAAAAAGAAACTATAGAAACCTAGAGGTTAAGGATTAAGTAATTAAAGGACTAAGGAGCAGAGGCTAAACCAGGGATCTTAATAGCAGAAGACATTTAGGCGGACTCTACAGTAAGAAAGATGGTTTAAAAATGGAGCTTATATAAATTATGGAAAACAGGGTTATTTTGCTAGAGACTATAAAGGTGGTTAGAGTAACTATATGGTAAAGGGAACTAGACTAGCAGACGACACATATATATAAAGGGATAATAGTGCACTATAAGGAATAAAAGAGTGTTTAATTAACAGTTTTGCGTATTGTTATAATAACGTATACCAAATTCATAAGGACGCTAAGTACAGCGTAAGCTATTGGCCATAAAAGCCAGAGTTAAAAGGACTCTAAGGAACTAGAGAGTTAGATAAAGAACAAGATTAACTCTACAAGCTAGATTAAGATATCACAGTAATATACGGATAAAGATTAGTAGTAATGACAATGGAGTTAAAGTACTTATTAATTAACAGCGATAAGGACGAAAAGGAGGCTAACTAGGAGCACTTAAACCTTAAGGACGCAATAGAAGCAGAGACTAAGACTACCACCAAACGAGGTTCAGTAACGGGTATAGCGACACTATTAGATATAATTTCCATTGCTTTACAAGACAATAGGAGCAACATTTAGAAGAAACTAAGCAAGTAGACAACTGCTAGTGCTAGCTTATCACTTAATAAAGGCAAAAGGCCACAGGCTTAAAATTCTTAAGAAGAAATAAGAGAAGCTTAAGATTCTTAAAGTAAGATAAGACATACCCAAGAACCCATAATAGACAAAAACTAATAGAAAAGGGCAGTAACTTAGTTTAGTAACAAACAAATAAATATAGGACGCAAGTTTAAGAACTATAAGTTCAGAGAACAAGTAAGAATGTTAGCAATCCTAGGTAAACGTAGTGTTCAGCCTAAAGATTAAAAAGTCAATACTAGGATTAAAAAGCAAGATAACTACAAGGATCTAGCTGCAAGACGCAGAAAATAAGAAACTATAGATAAGTTTAGAACAAGAATTATCATATAACAAGAGCAAAAGCTAGACAAAAGGTTAGCAACACTAGGTTATATAAGGGACAGAGCACCTATATAAAGAGTTACTAATAGGCCAAGTGTAGGGACACCTAGGGTAAAGTGGTTAAACAAACTAGAATAAAAAAAGGATCTAGATATTCTAACCAGGTTCAAAGAAAGACATACTAAAGGATATCATAATGTAGCGATAATAAGGTACTTTCTAATAGATAGACCATACACACTAAACCAGTTATACGGAAAGTAGTATAGGCAACAACATAATAACAAATAGGAAGATTTTTATATATAGCTAGACAAAAAAGTTATCTAAGACTAACCTATTACGGAGAAACGCATAAGTCATATTAAAGGAGTGTTAATTATAACGTTAAGGAACCTAGAAGAAAGGTCTAGGGACTAAAAAAGTAAGTAATAAATCTTAGTACCCGCAACAAAAATACTAGTGGTTAGATTAACCAGGTATAGGTTTAAACTTAGAGATAAAGATAAACTAAGAGTTAACCCAAAATATGCAGCGTATTATATACTATTATAGATAGCTTATATGGATGATATGTGTAATATATATAGAGCACCTAAAGATAAGAACCGGAAGTACCTAGTAAGAATATATTGGGCACTAGAGAAAAAGCGGTTTAGGAATACTAAGTATATATATAGTTAGCACCTAGTAGAAGTATAAGGTTAAAGAGACTTAATACTTTAACCAAAAAGATTCCTTATAGAAGAATGCCTAGATAGACAATAGTAGTGGGAGTGCCTAGAGAACACTTATCTATGGTATATAGAGGAAAAGAAATAAACTAAGTATTAGCCAAAATTAGACCAAGTATAGGCAGGATTAAGCAGCCAATAGTTAGGAAAAGGGGAGGCGTATAGGACTAGGGGGAACTAGTATTAGAGCCTTAAACCCTTAAAGGAATTTAAGAACAACACCTAAATTTAAGAGCCAAGTGGCAAGATCAGCAGTTTAAAGCATTAGTAGATAGTAGAGTAATAAGAAACCATATATTACTAAAGGCAGTAAAAAGGATAGGGTTATTATATAGACAGAAGGAACACCTATATCCACTTATAACAATTTTAGGAGATTAGATAGCCTATAAAGGAGGCATTATTAATCTTAAAATAGGACCTATTTAGATAACTATTAAAGGGAGACCAGTCAGAATGTCTTTTGATATCCTACTATTAGGATAGGACAAGGCAATACTAGGAATGCCTTAGTTATAGAAGTATAATCTAAAAATCAATTGGGTTATAGGTTAAGTTAATATTAAGGATATACAATAATATAAAGCGCAACAGTAAACCAAGTTGGTATAGTACCAAGTCAGAGCGATATATAAAGAGACTAAGCAAGGCTTAAGTTATATACCAAAGAGATACCACAAGTATGGTAAAAAGTTATAGTTACTAGAAAGTGAAAAGCTATTAGAGTATGCAGCTTAGGACTATAAGATAGAATTAAAAAAGGGAATAAGTCTAAAGTTCTTTCTAATCTACAAGCTTACTAAAACGGAGTTAGTAGCGCTTAAGGAGTTTATCCAGAAGAACTTATAAAAGGGATATATTAGACCGTCACAGTTGTTAATAGGATATCCAGTATTGTTCATCCTAAAGAAAAACGGAAAACTTAGGATGTGTATAGACTATAGATAGTTAAACAGCATTACTAGGAAGGATAGGTATTCTTTACCCTTAATTAACAAAATCTAAAACAGGATAGGCAACGCTAAGATCTTTACAAAGATAAATCTAAGATAGGTATACTATTAGATCAAAATTAAGGAAGGCGACAAATAGAAGGCAGCTTTTAGGTTAAAGGAAGGACTATATAAGCTATTAGTTATATAATTCGGACTTATAAACGCACTAGCAACGTTCTAGAAGCGAATTAATAGTGTGTTAGGAGAACACCTAGATGAATTTATTATAGTATACCTTAACGACATTATTATCTACTTAGAGAGCAAGAAAGAGCACGGAGAACACGTCAAGTGGGTCTTAAAAAGACTACAAGAAGAAAAAATACTAGTAGCGATTAAAAAATGCAAGTTCTTTACCAGAAAGACCAATTTCATTAGATTTATTATTAAACTAGGCTAACTTAGTATAGATCCAAAGAAGATTAAGGCTATAGTAAATTAGCAAGAACTAGAGAACGTTATACAGTTAAGATCGTTCCTAGGGTTTTACAATTACTGCAGAAGGTTTATAGCGCAATGGTTATAGGATATTAAGCCATTTACGCGGTTAACAAGGAAGGAAGAACTATAGGTATAGGGAAAGGAATAATAAGAACTATTTAAGAAAGTCAAAGAGTTATTTACCTAAGAGCCAGTTCTTAAGATCTATTAACCAGGTCTAGAGACAGTTATAGAAACGGATATATTAGACTTTATACTAGGGGCGTACTTCTTATAGAAATATTAAGATAGATAGCACCTAGTAGTATACTATAGTCGGAAGATAACACTACTAGAGTTAAACTATAACATCTATAACAAGGAGTTGTTAGGTATAGTTATAGCACTTAAGGAGTAGAGAGCATTCTTACAAGGTATAGAAAAACCATTTATAGTAAAAACAGACTATAAGAACCTTATAGGATTCCTAATAATAAAGGAACTCAACCAAAGACAGGTTAGATAGGCGGAAATGCTTATAGAATACTATTTCAAAATTTAGTATACTAAGGGTACAGATAATGCACGAGCAGACGCTCTAAGTAGAAAGGCTGAACTATAGAGTAGTAAAAAGCTATTAGGAGCTTTATTACAAAGGGATTAAGATAAATTAATTAGGTATAATTATCTAAAGATTATAGCAACTAAGGAAAGTTAGATCCACAAATTACTAGAGAGTAAATAGATATAAAAGATCTAAGAAGTATAGGCAGAGGATCTAAACTTAGAGTAATACAAAAACAGAGAAGTAATATATATGCCTAAGTCTATTACAGAAGAGTTTATTAAAGAATTCCATAAGGAAATAATATAAGGACATAACAGAGCTATAGGCTTAGTATTAAGACTTTAAGAGGAGTATATTATTTAAGGAATCTAGGGACTAGTAAGATAAGTTATAAAGAAATATCCAGATTGCTAAAGGAACAAACTAACAAGGCATAAGCTATATAGAGGGCTATAACCTATTAAGACACCAGGAAGACCATAGGAGGTTATATTATAGGACTTTATTATTAAGTTACCAAAGTTAAGAGATCCTATTATAGGATAAGATTATAA
>Ga0307507_10007696_pt1 | contig 15407 bp, 11 predicted proteins | sample 7_EM_MG_FD_207223 | JGI IMG/M metagenome (GOLD analysis project Ga0307507, IMG submission 207223) | Populus trichocarpa ectomycorrhiza microbial communities from riparian zone in the Pacific Northwest, United States - 7_EM | ecosystem: Host-associated > Plants > Roots > Unclassified | place... | reverse complement strand
CGACACTCTCACCATCACCGACCTGCACGGCAACCAGGCCGTCGACTTCCTCGTCTACGACGCCCACGACACGTCGGTCCGCTACAGCGCCCCCGACACGATCCAAGCCCAGGGCAACCTCTTCCTGACCACCGGCAGCGTGCTGATGTCCAACGAGCACACCCCGCTGATGACCGTCACGGACGACGAGGTCGGCCGGCACGACACGGTCGGCGGCGCCTGCTCCAAGGAGTCCAACACCCTGCGCTACGGCCACCACACCTGGTCACAGCACGCGTGCGTGGACAACTTCCTCGCGGAGGGCGCCCGTTACGGCCTCGGCAAGCGCGACCTGGTCTCCAACATCAACTGGTACATGAACGTGCCGGTCGAGAAGGACGGCACCCTCGGCATCGTCGACGGCCTCTCCGCGCCGGGCCTGAAACTGACCCTGCGCGCCGAACGCGACGTCCTGGTCCTGGTCTCCAACTGCCCCCAGATCAACAACCCTTGCAACGGCTTCGAGCCGACGGCGGTGGAGATGACGATCACCGAGGCGGCCGTCGAAGAGGACGCCGCTCAGAGGGATGCCGCATGACCTTCGACACGCTGCTGATCGCCAACCGGGGCGAGATCGCCGTCCGCATCATCCGCACGGCCCGCGAACTCGGCCTGCGCACGGTCGCCGTGTACTCCGACGCCGACCGCTCGGCACCCCACGTCCGGCTCGCCGACGAGGCGGTACGACTCGGCCCGGCACCCGCCAAAGAGTCGTACCTGGACGCCGACTTGGTCCTCAAGGCGGCCAAGGACACGGGCGCGGGCGCGATCCACCCCGGCTACGGCTTCCTCTCCGAGGACGCGGCCTTCGCACGCCGCTGCGAGGACGCCGGAATCGTGTTCGTGGGACCGACTCCCGCACAGCTGGAGCTGTTCGGCGCCAAACACACGGCACGGGCGGCAGCCGAAGCAGCGGGTGTCCAACTGGCGCCGGGCACCGGTCTGTTGGCGAACCTGGACGAGGCTCTCACCCAAGCAGCCCTGATCGACTACCCCGTCATGCTCAAGGCGACTGGCGGAGGCGGCGGCATCGGCATGTCGGCCTGCCACTCCCCCGCCGAACTGGCCGAGTCCTGGGAGCGGGTGCAGCGCGTGGCCGCCGCCTCCTTCTCCTCCGCCGGAGTCTTCCTGGAACGCCTCGTCGAGCACGCCCGCCATGTCGAGGTACAGGTCTTCGGCGACGGCGACGGCAAGGTCGTCACCTTCGGCGACCGCGACTGCTCCCTCCAGCGCCGCAACCAGAAGGTGGTGGAGGAAGCCCCCGCACCGGGCCTCCCCGACCACATCCGCACCCAACTGGCCACCTCCGCCCACGACTTGTGCGCCTCGGTCGGCTACCGCTCCGCCGGCACCGTCGAGTTCGTCTACGACGCGACCCGCGAGGAGGCCTACTTCCTGGAGGTCAACACCCGCCTCCAGGTGGAACATCCGGTCACCGAGGAGGTCTACGGCGTCGACCTGGTCGCCTGGATGCTGCGGCTGGCCCAGGGCGAGCCCGACGTCGTCCGCGAACCCGGCGCCCCGCGCGGCCACGCCGTCGAGGCCCGCGTCTACGCCGAGGACCCGTCCCGCGAACACCGGCCCAGCGCGGGCCTATTGACCCGGGTCGAGTTCCCGCACGGGGTGCGCGTCGACGGCTGGGTGGAGACCGGCACCGAGGTGACCACGTCCTACGACCCGATGCTCGCGAAGGTCATCGCGTACGGCTCCGACCGCGCCCACGCACTCCAACGGCTCGACGAGGCACTGGCCCGCACCCGCGTGGACGGCATCGAGACGAACCTGGGCCTGGTCCAAGCGGCGCTGGCCGAACCGGACTTCAGGGCAGCCACCCACTCCACGGCGACCCTCGCCACCGTCACCGACCCCACCCCCCGCATCGAGATCGTCGCCGGCGGCACGCTCACCACGGTCCAGGACTGGCCCGGCCGCACCGGCTACTGGCAGGTCGGCGTCCCCCCGTGCGGCCCGATGGACGACCTCTCCTTCCGCCTCGGCAACCGCGCGCTCGGCAACGACGAGGGCACCCCCGGCCTCGAATGCACCCTCCAGGGACCGACGTTGAGGTTCACCCACGCCACCACGGTGTGCGTGACGGGCGCCCCGGCACCGGTGACGGTCGACGGCGCGCCGGTCCCGCAGTGGGAGCCGGTGACGGTACCCGCGGGCGCGGCCCTGGAGATCGGCACCCCGGCCGAACACGGCCTGCGGACCTACGTGTTGTTCGCGGGCGGCCTGGACGTGCCAGCCTTCCTCGGCAGCGCGAGCACCTTCACCCTGGGCCGCTTCGGCGGACACGGCGGCCGGGCCCTGCGCACCGGCGACGTCCTGCACGGCGGCACGATCACCGAGGGCACACCCGTACCCCCGGCCGACCGCCCAACCTTCGCCGCCATCTGGGACGTAGCAGCGGTCGAAGGCCCGCACGCGGCACCGGAGTTCTTCACCGAGGACGACATCCGCGACTTCTACGCCGCCGACTGGAAGGTCCACTTCAACTCGGCGCGCACGGGCGTCCGCCTGGTCGGCCCGAAGCCCCGCTGGGCCCGCACCGACGGTGGCGAGGCGGGCCTGCACCCGTCCAACATCCACGACACCCCGTACTCGGTCGGCGCCGTCGACTACACGGGCGACATGCCGGTCCTGCTCGGCCCCGACGGCCCGTCCCTCGGCGGCTTCGTCTGCCCCGCGACGGTCATCAGCCAAGAGCGCTGGAAACTGGGCCAGTTCAGGCCCGGCGACACGGTCCGCTTCTGCCCGGTGAACGTCGACGGCTCACCCCGCCCCGACATAGTGGACGGCGGAATCCTGGCGAGGGACGGTGACGTCACCTTCCGCCGCAGCGGCGACGACAACCTCCTCGTCGAATTCGGCCCCATGCAACTGGACTTGGCGCAACGTATGCGGGTCCACGCCCTGATGGAGGCGGTGGCGGAGGCGGACTTCGAGGGCGTCAAGGACCTCACCCCGGGCATCCGCTCCCTCCAGATCCAGACGGACCCGACCCGCCTCCCCCAGCCCCAACTCCTCACCGCCGTAAGGGAGATAGCGGCAGCACTCCCACCCACGGACCAACTGATCGTCCCCTCCCGCACGGTCCACCTCCCCCTCTCCTGGGACGACCCGGCAACGCGCGAGGCCATCGCCCGCTACATGGCGGGCGTCCGCGACGACGCCCCTTGGTGCCCGTGGAACATCGAGTTCATCCGCCGTGTCAACGGCCTGGACTCGGTCGAGGACGTCTACGCCACGGTCTTCGACGCGGAATACCTCGTACTCGGCCTGGGAGACGTCTACTTGGGCGCACCCGTCGCCACCCCCCTGGACCCCCGCCACCGCCTGGTGACGACGAAGTACAACCCGGCCCGCACCTGGACCGCCGAGAACTCGGTCGGCATCGGCGGGGCGTACCTCTGCATCTACGGCATGGAGGGCCCCGGCGGCTACCAGTTCGTGGGCCGTACGACCCAGGTGTGGTCGGGCTGGCAGCAGCGCGGCGCGTTCGAGCAGGGCTCACCCTGGCTCCTTCGCTTCTTCGACCGCATCAAGTGGTACCCGGTGGAGCCGGACGAACTCCTCGATCTCCGGGCCGACATCACCTCGGGCCGCTTCGTCCCGCGCATCGAGGAGGGCACGTTCTCGCTCGCCGAGTACGAGGCGTTCCTCACCGAGAACGCCGAGTCCATCGCGGAGTTCAGGTCCCGCCAGCAGACCGCGTTCGGCGCGGAACGCGATGCCTGGGAGGCGGCGGGCGAGTTCACCCGGGCGGAGGCGGCAGCAGCCCCGGCACCACCGCAGGCCGAGGTGACGGTCCCGGCGGGCGGACGCCTGGTGGAGGCCGAATTCGCGGCCTCTGTCTGGCAGTTGAACGTAGAGGCGGGTGACGAGGTGACAGTCGGCCAACCCCTCCTGGCCCTGGAGGCGATGAAGATGGAGTCCAGGGTGCACGCGCCGATGGCCGGCGTAGTGACCGAGATCCTGGCCAGGCCCGGCGACCAGGTGGAAGCGGGCACGGCGTTGCTCGTCCTCGCCCCCGCAAGCTGAACCGCAAGGAGCAACAAGAGATGTCGACCAACGTGTCCCGAGTCCGCGCCGCCTACGCCCGCATCGAGGCCGTGGACCGCCCCGAGATCTGGATCGACCTGCGCCCACAGGCCGAGGTCGAGTCCGAGGCACAGGCGATAGCCGATCGAGTGGCGGCAGGCGAACAACTCCCCCTCGCCGGGCGCCTGTTCGCGGCCAAGGGCAACATAGACGTCCACGGCCTACCGACAACGGCGGGCTGCCCTGCATACGCCTACGAGCCGTCGACCGACGCCCCGGTGGTGGCCCGGCTCCGCGCGGCCGGCGCGATCGTGCTCGGCACCACGAACCTCGACCAGTTCGCCACGGGCCTGGTCGGCACCCGCTCCCCGTACGGCGCGGTCCGCAACGCCCACGACCCGGCGCGGATCAGCGGCGGCTCCAGCGCCGGTTCGGCCGTCGCGGTGGCCCTGGGCATCGTGGACTTCGCCCTCGGCACCGACACGGCGGGCTCGGGCCGGGTCCCCGCCGCCTTCAACGGCATCGTCGGCCTCAAGCCCACCCGGGGCCTGGTCCCGACAGCGGGCGTGGTCCCGGCCTGCGCGTCGATCGACTGCGTGACGGTCTTCGCCCGCACGCTCCCGGAGGCCGAGCAGGCCCTGTCCTTCATGACCTCCCCACCGGCCCGCGCGCTCCCGCCCCTCCCCCAGCGAGCCCCCGGCCCATGGCGCATAGCGGTCCCGCCACGCGACCAGCTGGGCGAACTGGACGAGGGCTGGGCGGAGGCGTACGAGGCGGCGGTGGAGCAGCTCAGGAGCGCGGGCGCCGAGATCCGCACCCTGGACCTCACCCCCTTCACGGAAGCGGCGGCGATGCTCTACCAGGGGGCGTTCGTGGCCGAGCGCTACACAGCGGTAGGAGCCTTTGTCGACAAGGCGATTGCATCCGGTACCGAGGGCCTGGACCCCACAGTCACCGGCATCATCACCCGAGCCCGAGACATCCCGGCCCACCAGCTGTACGCGGACCAGGACCGCCTGGACGCCCTACGAGCCCGAGCCCTCTCCGAACTGGCGGACGCGGACGCCCTGTTGCTCCCGACGACTCCAGGCCACCCGACCCTGGCCGAGGTGGCCGAAGACCCGCTGGGCGCGAACGCCCGCCTGGGCCGCTTCACCAACTCCACGAACCTCTTCGACCTGGCGGCGGTGGCAACCCCGTCGGGCGAGGTGAACGGCCTCCCCTTCGGGGTGATGCTGATCGGCCCGACCTTCACGGACGACCACCTGGCGCAGATCGCACGCGCCCTGGAACCTTCAGTCCAACTGGCAGTCGTGGGCGCCCACTTGACGGGCCAGCCTCTGAACCCCCAACTCCTGTCCCTGGGCGCCCACTTGGACCGCACGACAACAACGGCCCCGGTGTACCGCTTGCACGCCCTGGCAACGACTCCGCCCAAGCCTGGCTTGGTCCATGTGGGCGAGGGCGGAGCGGCGATAGAGACGGAGGTATGGCGCCTACCGGCGGAGGGCCTGGGCCACTTGCTGGCGAGCCTGCCCCGTCCGATGGCACTGGGAAGCGTGGAACTGGCAGACGGTACCCGGGTCCCGGGTTTCTTGTGCGAGCCGGCGGCGCTGGAAGACGCCGAGGACATCACAAGCTACGGCGGCTGGCGACCGTACGTGAGCTCTTAAAGAGGCGCAGCGCACAACCCCCTAGGGGCGCGGGGAACTGCGCGCCCAGCCACAGTCAACCCGCACCCGCCCCAAACGGTCACCCCACCGACGAGTAGGCCACAACCCCCCGCAGCAACAACTCAACAGCCTTACGCGCATTCTTCGCCACGGTAGAAGTCGCCTCCCCACCAGTAACCGGCGCCGCAGCAGAAATCTGCCCCAGCACATCGATCACCTGCTTACACCACCGAACAAAGTCCCCGGCAGGCATCTCGACCTCCCGAAGGACCTCGTCCAACCCCTTCCCACTGGCCCACATATACGCGGCCCAGGCAAACCCGAGATCAGGCTCCCGCTGCCCGACCCCCTCGGTCTGGGTGATCCGGAAGTCCTCCTCAAGCGCATCGAGCCGCCCCCAGATCCGCACCATCTCCCCCAGCGCGGCCTTGGCCTGCCCGGACGGCACCTTCGGCGTCGTCGCGTCGTCACTGACCCGCGCCTCGAACACCAACGCAGAGACGCACGCGGCGAGTTCAGCAGGAGCAAGCCCCTCCCAGACACCCTCCCGCAGACACTCACTGGCAAGCAGATCAAGCTCGCCGTACAGCCGGGCCAGCCGCTTCCCGTGCTCGGTGACCTCGTTGCCCCGCAGATAGTCCAGCTCGGTCAGCAGCGCCACGATCCGGTCGAAGGTCCGGGCGATCGTGTTCGTCCGCCCCTCGATCCGCCGCTCCAACTGCGTGGTGTCCCGCTGCAGCCGGTGATACCGCTCGGCCCAACGGGCGTGATCCTCACGGTCGGTGCAGCCGTGACACGGATGCGCCCGGATCGCCGTACGCAACTGCGCGATCTCCCGGTCGTCCGCGGCCTGCGACCGCTGCTTGCGGGCCCGCTCCGGCGGAATGTGCCCGGCCTTGGTGCGCAGTGCGGAGGCCAGGTCCCGACGGGACTGCGGGGAACGGGCGTTGAAGGTCTTCGGGATCCTCATCCGGTCCAACGCCTCGACGGGCACTGGGAAGTCGATGGACGCGAGCCGCTTGACCTGCCGTTCGACCGTGAGGACGAGCGGGCGCGGCCCGTCGTGCTGCTCGAAGCCGCGATGGCCGTTGGACCGTCCGGCGGGCAGTCCCGGGTCCAACACCAGTGCCAGACCTGCGTACTTGCCGGTCGGGACGTGGATGATGTCTCCCGGCTTGAGCTTCTCCAGTGCGACGGCGGACTCGGCCCGCCGTAGCGCCACGCCCTGCCGGGCGAGCTCGGTCTCCCGGTCCTTGAGCTCGCGGCGCAGCCGCATGTAGTCGTCGAAGTCGCCCAGGTGGCAGGTCATGGAGTCCTTGTAGCCCTCCAGACCCTCCTCGTTGCGCTGCACCTGCCGCGAGATCCCGACGACCGACCGGTCCGCCTGGAACTGCGCGAAGGACGTCTCCAGCAGCTCACGCGACCGGTGCCGCCCGAACTGCTCCACGAGGTTGACCGCCATGTTGTACGACGGCTTGAAGCTGGAGCGCAGCGGATACGTGCGCGTGCCGGCCAGTCCGGCGAGGTGCTCGGGACTGATCCCGCGCTGCCACAGCACGACGGCGTGGCCCTCGACATCGATGCCGCGACGGCCGGCCCGGCCGGTCAACTGGGTGTACTCGCCGGGGGTGATGTCGGCGTGCTGCTCGCCGTTCCACTTGACGAGCTTCTCCAACACCACCGAGCGCGCGGGCATGTTGATGCCGAGCGCCAGGGTCTCGGTGGCGAACACGGCCTTCACGAGCCCGCGCAGGAACAGCTCCTCGACGACCTCCTTGAACGTCGGCAGCATGCCCGCGTGGTGGGCCGCGATGCCGCGCTCCAGGCCTTCCAACCACTCGTAGTACCCGAGGACATGCAGGTCCTCGTTCGGAATGGACGCCGTGCGCTCCTCGACGAGGGCGCGCACCTTCTCCCGCGCCTCGTCGTCGTTGAGCCGCAGCCCGGCGTACAGACACTGCTGTACGGCTGCCTCGCAGGCGGCGCGGCTGAAGATGAACGTGATGGCGGGCAGCAGGTCTTCGTTGTCCAGCCGCTCGATGACCTCGGGGCGTCCCGGTGTCCACACCCGGGAACGCGATCTGCGCTCCCGCTCCCGGTCGGCCTCACGCATGGCACGGCCGCGCTTGCGGTCCTGGTACGAGGGGCGCTGCGCCTCCATGCGGGCCAGGCGCGTGAGGTCGGGGTTGACGGCCTTCTTGTTGCCCTCGCCCTCCTCGAAGAGGTCGTACATCCGCCGCCCGGCGAGCACATGCTGGAACAGCGGGACCGGCCGGTGCTCGGAGACGATCACCTCGGTGTCACCGCGGACGGTGTCGAGCCAGTCGCCGAACTCCTCGGCGTTCGACACGGTCGCCGACAGCGAGACCAGCGTCACCGACTCGGGGAGGTGGATGATCACCTCTTCCCATACGGCGCCGCGGAAGCGGTCGGAGAGGTAGTGCACCTCGTCCATGACCACATAGCCGAGGCCGAGGAGAGTCTGCGAACCGGCGTACAGCATGTTGCGCAGCACCTCGGTGGTCATCACGACCACCGGGGCTTCGGAGTTGACGCTGTTGTCGCCGGTGAGCAGGCCGACCTTGTCCGCGCCGTAACGGCGGCACAGGTCGGCGTACTTCTGGTTCGACAGTGCCTTGATGGGGGTCGTGTAGAAGCACTTCTTGCCCTGCTGGAGGGCGAGGTGGACGGCGAACTCGCCGACGATCGTCTTGCCGGAGCCGGTGGGCGCCGCGACCAGCACGCCCTTCCCCGCTTCGAGCGCCTTACAGGCCTCGATCTGGAAGGGGTCGAGACCGAAGTCGTACATCTCGCGGAAGTCCGCGAGCGCGGTGGCCTGCTCGGCTGCCCGCAGGCGGGCTGCCGCGTACCGCTCGGCCGGGGAGAGGTCCTCTGTCATCGTGCTTTCGAGCGTACCGGGCGCCACTGACAACAGGACGATCATTATCCGTTCCCATGAGTCCTCCACACACGGAGACCGGCCGCCCGCGCTGCGGGAACGGCCGGTCTCGGCGGAGTCAGGAAGGTGATCAGGTCACGTCGTCATAGCCGTTGACCCGGTCGGAACCCGTGCCGCTCGCCTGCTCGGGCAGGGCTGCCCGGCCGGCCGGGACGGCCTCGACGTCGCCGATGTCCTCGGGGGTGAGATCCAGGTCCGAGGCCTCGTCGTCGTCCGGTCCCTCCGCCTCGCGACGGCGCTTGCGCCGGTCGTTGAGCAGGGAGAAGACGACCGCGCCGAAGTACAGCACCCAGATGGGCCCGGCCAGCGCGAGCATGGTCAGCGGGTCGGTGCTGGGGGTGGCGACGGCCGCGAAGACCGTGATGCCGAGGATCATGCCGCGCCACCAGCCGAGCATCCGCTTGCCGGTCAGCGCACCCGTGAGGTTGAGCATGATCAGCAGCAGCGGCAGCTCGAAGGAGAGGCCGAAGACGAGCACCATGCGCGTGACCAGGTCGAGCAGGTCGTCCAGCGGCAGCAGGTTGTTGACGTCCTTGGGCGTGAAGCCGATCAGGACCTGCGCCGTGGTGGGCAGCACCCGGTAGGCGAAGTAGGCGCCGCCGAGGAACAGCGGGACGCCGGTGCCCACGAAGGAGAGCGCGTACTTCTTCTCGTTCTTGTGCAGGCCGGGGGCGACGAAGCCCCACAGCTGGTACAGCCAGACCGGGGAGGCCAGGACGACACCGGCCATCAGGGACACCTTCAACGCCAGCGTGAACGGCGTCAGCAGACCGTTTATCGTGATCTGCGCACACGGCTGGGACGTCTTGGACGTCTTCGCCAGCTGCTCGAAGTTCTGGGAGCAACCGACCGAGTGCAACACCGGCTTGGTGATGATGTTGACGATGTCGTTGTAGAAGAAGGCGGCCACGCAGGTCACCACGATGATGGCGAGCATCGCCTTCGCGAGCCGGTTGCGCAGCTCACGCAGATGGTCCGCGAGGGGCATCCGCCCCTCGGGGTCCTTCTCCTTCGTGCGGGCAGACTTAGGCAACCCACGTCCTCATCTCGTGCGGCAGGCCGGGGGCGTCCCGGCCCTGCGTCAGCGCTTGGTGGTGTCCGACGGCTCGGTGACGGGGCGCGAGCTGGTCACGTCGCCGGGAGCCGCCTGGATGGTGCGCTGCACGGGCTCGTCGGTGGTCGGCGGGCCGGCGGGGGCGGGGGTGCTGTTGCCCTCTTCCTTCATCGCCTTGGCTTCGCTCTTGAGGATGCGAGCGGACTTGCCGAGCGAGCGGGCCATGTCCGGAAGCTTCTTCGCGCCGAACAGGAGCACGATGACGACGAGGATGAGAATGATCTCGGGAGCTCCGAGCCTTCCGAACATAAGTCTTTACCTTCTCACCGAGGCGGCTGGGGTGGGGTGCTGTCCGATCGGTCGGACATCTGTCCGACCTTCGTGCTGCCAGCGATCGTAACGCTCAGGGGTAAACGTGAGGCAATCCCCGTGCGTACTCCCGGTCCGCGCTCCGGGCCTCGTTATCCGGACCGCGATCAGCAGACTACCCGCCCCCACGGACAACGTGACAGGGCAAAGTGACGCGAAGCGCATGAGGCGCGCAACTCACACCCCACGCATACGTGACTCACAGTGCGTCGGCGGAACGGGCCGTCGCAACGGCCGCGCGCTCCAGGTCCTCGGCCGCCCGGTTGATGCGGTGCGCGGCGTCCGTGACCTGGAGTCCGAGCCGCCGCGCCTCCAGGAAGACCCGGACGGCGAGCACGCCGATCACGGCGAGACCCAGGAAACCCACAGCTACCGCGACCATCGCCCAGAACATGGGGCGAGCCTAGACCCTGCTACCCGACGGAGGTCAGCCGCAGGGTCCTGACCCCGCCGCCGGTGAGCAGCTCGACGATCCGCTCGCCCGCGGGCTTGCGTACGGCCGCGCCGCAGTCGGGGCAGGTGAAGGAGTAGAAGGTGGTGCGGCTGGTGGCGCCGATGGCGAGACGCAGGGCACTCGCCGCCAGTTCGAAGTTGCCCCGGCAGTCCGGGCAGCCCGCTCTGAACATCACGGGGACCACGCTCTTCATCCCGGCGAACGCGGCGGCCACCGTCATCTCCGGACCACCGGAGACCCCTTGGTCACCAGAGACGCCTGGGACACCAGTCATCGTCGACTCGCTCACAGCCCCTGCTCCTGCCTCTCGTCAACACCGTGCACTGCGTCAACAACACCCTGCGGGCCGTCGTACGCCGCCAACGCCTCGCGGGCGGCCCGGCGGGCGCTGTCGGCGAGGTCGCTCGGGGAGACGATCCGGCCGTCACGTCCGAGCCGTAGGGCCAGGCGTCTCAGGGACGTCGGGTCGGGGGTGCGCAAGGTAATACGCAGCCCGCCGTCGGGAAGCTCATCGGCACTGTCGTGCGGGTAGTACTCGGCGACCCAGCGGCCGCCCGGGCCGACCTCGACGACGACCTCGGGGTCCTCGGCGGCGGGCTGCACCAGCGCCTCCGACAGGTCCCGCAGTTCGATCTCGGGGGGTGCGGACGGCTCGTCGAGGATCTTGATCTCGGCGACCCGGTCGAGGCGGAAGGTGCGGCGCGCCTCGGAGCGGCGGCACCAGGCCTCCACGTACGTGTGCCCGACGCTGACCAGCCGGATGGGGTCGATCTCGCGCTCGCTCAACTCGTCGCGCGCCGGCGAGTAGTAGCGGATCCACAGGCGGCGGCGCTCCGAGATCGCGCGGTCGACGTCCGCGAAGACCCCGCCCTCGGACTCGAAGGTCACCGACAACCGTGCGCTGGCCCCGGCCGCCTCACCGGCCGCCGCCTCCACCTTGGCGTTGGCCCGCAGCAGCGCCTGCCGGTCGCTCTCGCGCAGACCCGGGAGCGTCGATACCGCGCGGGCGGCCACCAGGAGGGCGGTCGCCTCGTCGGCGGCGAGCCGGAGCGGTTCGGCGACGTCGTCCGGGTTGTGCCACCAGATGCGGTCGCCGTCGGTGTCGATGTCGAGCAGGTCGCCGCCCCGGAAGCTGGTCCCGCACATGGGCAGCACGTCGAGGTCGGAGACCAGCTCGTCCTCGGTGATCCCGAAGGCACGGGCCACGTCCTCGATACGTGCCCCGGGGCGCTCCTTCAGATAGGTCACCAGGGAGAGCATCCGCCGGGTCTGGTCGATGGCGTTGACGGGCCTGACCGGTTTGCCTGCCACAGTTCTCTTCCGCTCCCCCTCAGCCCTTGGCCACGGCGCGCAGCCGGTCCACCACGTCGGCCCGCAGCTCGGCGGGCTCCAGGACGACGACGTCGGGCCCGAACTCCACCAGCCAGGCGTCCAGCCCGTGGCCGTACGGAATCTCCAACTCGTCCCAGCCGTCCCCGAGTTCCCGAACCGCCGCGGCTTTCGCCCGCAAGGGGTACCCGGAGCCCGTGCGCAGCCGGATCAGCGCGGAGCGGTCGGCGGTCTCTCCCGCCCAGCTCGCGACGGTCTCGCGCACGGTGACGACGTCGGGGATGTCCGCGGTGAACAGCCCGTTGCGCGAGCGCACCTTGCCGGTGATCCGGGACAGCCGGAAGACCCGCTCGGCCCCGCGGTCCCGGTCCCAGCCGGCGAGGTACCAGTGGCCGCGCCAGCACTCCAGCGCCCACGGCTCGACGCTTCGCGTCTCGGGTCGGGAGGCGGTGGCCTTGCGGTACTCGAAGACGACGGGCCGGCGGTCGCGGCAGGCCAGCATCAGCGGCTCGAACGACGCCTCGTGCACCGGAATGCGTGGTTCCAGGGCGCCGTGCGGCTCGTACGGGTCGAGGTCCTCGGGCATCCCGGCCGCGCGCAGCTTCTGCAGCGCACCACTGGCGGCACCGGCGAGCCGGGCCTGCTGCCAGACCTTGGCGGCGAGACCGAGCGCGGCTGCCTCTTCGGCGTCGAGGGTGATGGGCGGGAGGCGGTTGCTGTCGCGGCGGGCGAGATAGCCGACCTCGCCGTCCAGGTTCTCCACCGTCTCGATGACGAGCCCGAGTTCGCGCAGATCGTCCTTGTCGCGCTCGAACATCCGGTTGAAGGAGTCGTCGCTACCTGCTTCGAGGTAGGCCTCGATGGATTCCCGCAGCTCACGCTTGCTGAGCGGCCGCCGTGTCCCGAGCAGACACAGCGCGAGGTTCATCAGCCGCTCGGCCTTGGCAATGGCCATCGACGCCCTTCGCCTTTCTGATGATGCTTCCGACCGATGACCGTACCGCTCCGCGGTGCCGTGGCAAAAGCCGTACCAAAAGGTGAAGGCCCATGCGGACAGCATGGGCCCTCGTTCGACCAGGAACGATCAGCGCTTGCCGACGCCCACCAGGTCACACACGAAGATCAGCGTCTCGCCGGGACCGATCCGGCCACCGGCTCCGCGGTCGCCGTAGGCGAGGTGCGCGGGGATGACCAGCTGGCGGCGACCGCCGACCTTCATGCCCTGCACGCCCTGGTCCCAGCCCTGGATGACCTGCTTGACACCGAGCTGGAAGTCCAGCGGGGTACCGCGGTTCCAGGAGGCGTCGAACTCCTCGCCGGTGGAGAACGCCACGCCCACGTAGTGGACCTTGACGAAGTCTCCGGCCTGGGCGACCTCGCCGTCGCCCTCCCAAAGGTCCTTGATCTCGAGGTCCGCCGGGGGCTCGCCGCCCGGGAAGTCGATCTCGGGCTTCTCGATGCTCACGTCTCTAGCTCCTGCTTGTGTACGACAAGGCAACTCGGACAGTCTCGCATCCCGGCCGGGGTGGCGCTCCGGCCAGGCCGACCCCCGCAGGGGTCACATGGCCGCCAGGATGTCCACGGAGAACACCAGGGTGTCGCCCTTCTTGATGACACCGCCGGTCGGCGGGGTGTCGCCGTAGGCCAGGTCCGCGGGCGCGACGATCATCACGCGGCTGCCGATCTTCTTGCCGACGAGGCCCTGGGCCAGGCCCTTGACGACCGACTCCATGTCCTTGATCGCGAACTGGCTCAACCGCCCCTGGGAGTACGTCGATTCGAACTCCTTGCCGGTGCGCCAGATCACGCCCTTGAACTGGCAGAGGATCGACTCGGCCTCCTTGACGACGGCTCCATCGCCCTCCAGGACGTAGTTCGACACCAGCTTCTTCGGCGGGTCCGCCTTGGGGATCGTGACCGAAGGGGCCTTGCCGTCGGTGTTCGTGCCGACCTTGGGCAGATCGGCGTCGGACTGCGCGACGACCGTGCCCTTGACGGAGCTCTTGGCGTTGAAGGCGCCCTGGATGTCGATCACGAACACCAGCGTGTCGGTGCCCTTGATGCCCGCCTGGGCGCTGCCCGCCGTGCCGTATCCCCAGGTCGGCGGGATGGCCATCTGGACGCGACTGCCGACCTTCTTGCCCGCCAGGCCGTAGCGCCAGCCGTCGATGATGCCGCCCTGCGCGAGCTGGATGACCAACGAGGTATTGCGGTCGTAGGAGTTGTCGAAGACCTTCGCCGTCGACCAGATCTGGCCCAGGTAGTTGACCTGGATGAAGTCGCCCTCCGCCACGGCCTTCCCGCCGCCCGCGATCACCGTCTTCACCGCGAGGTCCTTCGACGGAGTGCCGGTGCCCTTGGCGACGGTCGGCTTCTCGTCGAACTTCGTGCCCGCGGTGATCGCCGGCAGCGGGCCGTCCACGAGCTTCGGCGGCGGCACGGCCGAGGCCGAGGAGGACGGCGAGGGCGTGGGCGACGGCGACGCGCTGGCCTTGCTTGAGGAGGAATCGCTGTCACCACACCCCGCGAGCGTCACAAGTCCTGCGGGAACAGCGATGAGAACGGAGCGTCGGCGCACGATGAAGGCCTCGTATCGGTCGATCTTGTTGATGGCGTGCGCGCAACTCTACGGCGTGGCACGGGCCCCGTACGTGAAACGTACGGGGCCCGTGTGGCGTACCGAATATGCATCCGGAGGTGGATATCCGGATACGTTCGCCTACATTCCGGCGATCAGTTTCTCCACCCTGTCGTCCACGGAACGGAACGGGTCCTTGCACAACACCGTGCGCTGGGCCTGGTCGTTGAGCTTGAGATGGACCCAGTCGACGGTGAAGTCCCGCCGCTGTTCCTGGGCCCTGCGGATGAAGTCGCCGCGCAGCCGTGCCCGAGTGGTCTGCGGCGGAACGGACTTGCCCTCGAAGATCTTCAAGTCGTTGCAGATCCGGGCGGCTTGGCCCTTCCTCTCCAGGAGGTAGTAGAGCCCTCGGCGACGGTGGATGTCGTGGTAGGCGAGGTCGATCTGCGCGACCCGCGGGTGGGACATCGTCATGTTGTGCTTGGCCCGGTACCGCTCGATCAGCTGGTACTTCATGACCCAGTCGATCTCGGTGCCGATCCGGTCGAGGTCCTCGGCCTCGATCGAGTCCAGCACCCGGCCCCACAGTTCGAGGACCTGCTCGACGGTGCCGGTGCGGATGCCGCGGCGCTCGACGAAGTCCACGGCCTTCTCGTAGTACTCGCGCTGCACCTCGATCGCGGAGGCCTCGCGTCCGCTGGCCAGACGCACCTTGCGCCGGCCCGTGAGGTCGTGGCTGACCTCGCGGATCGCCCGGATCGGGTTCTCCAGGGTCAGGTCGCGCATCACCGTGCCCGCCTCGATCATGCGCAGCACCAGGTCGGTGGCGCCGACCTTGAGCAGCATGGTCGTCTCGGACATGTTCGAGTCGCCCACGATGACGTGGAGACGGCGGTAGCGCTCGGCGT
>Ga0307507_10007695_pt1 | contig 15409 bp, 7 predicted proteins | sample 7_EM_MG_FD_207223 | JGI IMG/M metagenome (GOLD analysis project Ga0307507, IMG submission 207223) | Populus trichocarpa ectomycorrhiza microbial communities from riparian zone in the Pacific Northwest, United States - 7_EM | ecosystem: Host-associated > Plants > Roots > Unclassified | place... | reverse complement strand
AGAGAAAAAGCTAGCATGAGGAACAATTTCTTCTTTTTTTCTAAAAAAAAGAAAGTTAAAAAAGCATGATATCTTGCAACAAAATAATAGTTAAAAAAATACAAAAAAGTTAATATCTCAATTAATCTAATATGGAGGAAAAAAAGTAAAAAGTGACATGGGTGAACCTGATCAGGCATGGCAACCATGCAAGCCATGTCATGAGAGCGATATAAGAAGAAGAAAAAAGAAGCCAAAGTTGAATCTCAAACAAATCCAGTGTCGAATGATGAAATGGAAAGGAATGTCAATTTCTTAAAAAAAAAACAAAAAAACTCAACAAATCAAACTCTGCAATCCGGATCATATGAATGAGATAACTGAATAAAATACAATCTGGAAAACATCACACGTCTTAATTAAAAAAAAAAACATAATGCTAAAGGATGGAATGCAAAAAAATATTAAATTTAAAAAGAGTGACCATGAAAAAAATTCAAGTCAACCCAAACCAAACCAAACCATCAATCTCGCAGTCCAAATGATGAAATTATAATAGACAAGTAGAAAAGAAATCATTAAAAAATCACGAAGTCTGGTGTAGAAAAACCTCAATCTTCGAAGGATAGAATAAAAATAATAAATTTTAACATTAATAAAAATATAACAAATAGCAATAAATAAAATGTGGATTAAACTCAAAGATTAAAAAATTTAAGGGATCGAATAGAAAAATAGTTATAATCTTGTAAATTGTTTAAAAAAACTATTCCAAAAAATTGAAGGATGGAATAAATAAATAATATCAATTTAAAGAATCAGTAAAAAAAACAACAACAACAAATAATGATAAATAAAAAGACAAGATAATGAGGGTCATTTTCAAGACTAATAGAAACTTCTACAAAAAAACAACTAAAAATAGGAACCGAATTTCCAATTGAATAAATGTTGAATGATGAATCCATAAAAAAAAATAGATTTAACAATTGAAAAAAAAAAACCTCGACAATCCATGCAAACCTGGTTGAATCTCTAAAACTTGCAACTTGTGAAATCTTTGACTCGAGTTCAACTAAAAAACTTTATCCCTAACTGTTTTAAAAATATCAATTTAAAAAACTTGTACGAGTACAAAAAATAGCATTTAAAAAAACAAGGATTAAATTTGATAAGAAAAAAATTCAAAGAATGATGAAATTGTAAAAAAATAATAATTTAATAATTGATCCCAAACAAAATAAACAATAATCAATAGAATGAATATAAAATTTGTAAGATTAAAAAATAAAATGGGTGAAATTGATTTTTTTAAAAAAATTTAAAATAAAAAACAGTAATTAAAAGGCCGATAACTAAATGTCGAGGAAAGAAAATAGAAATGGTTGGTTTAAAATTTTGAAGGCTGGTGCACTATCCAAGGAGGATAGAACAAAGAAGATAAAAAAAGAAATGGCCATTAACACTATACCAAAAGTGTGTTCGGCTCACGCGTCACTCTATCATGTAAAAGGTGCCGAGACATTTTAAATGGTGTAGCGGAAGATAGCGTTTGGTAATCAAACAACCTTTCACGTGTCGTTCAAAAGGCACGGGGGCCACCCACCTTTTAGCACGCGTGTGACAATTATTAAAATACAAAAATACATTTAAATTATGTTAAAATTAAAAAAAAAATCATGATAGAAAAAAAAAACCTATATGATAATTTGTTAACTCAGCACCAAGAGACAACTAATCACTTTAATTTTAACCAAACAAATTTGAAAAACATAAAGCCCCGCATTTTTTGTTCCAGAGAATTTAAGTAACTTAACTGTTTTTAAAAAATTAAAAAGACTAATCTACCCTTGTTATTTTGAGAGGCAAAGTCATTGTAATACTATTCTAATTAGGGGTAAGAAAAAAATAAAAAAATTGATTAAACCGAAAAAACTAGAAAAAAAATAACTGAAAAAATTGAATTGTTGGAAAAAAATTGATTAGAATATTTAAAAAATCAATCGGTTTAGTTCCATAAACCTAAAATTAAAAAATCGAGTCGAAAAAAAAACCAAGCCAAATAAAAAAACAAAACCAAACTGAAACCAAACCCATTGGAAATTATAAAAAAACCCTCAATAAACAATATAGTTTTTGGTTTTTAATATAAAATAACCAAACCGAAACCAGTCGGTTGGGTTTCAGTTTTTATTCTAAAATAACCAAATCAAATCGAAATTAGTTGATTTGAACTTGTTTCGGTTGTTTTTTTTTAATTTAATTTAATTATTTTTATAGATAAAAACTAAACTAAACAAAAAATAATCATCTCCAATAAGGAACAGTATCACGAGTCCAGGGCACAATAACTTCTCCTTCTCTAGTTTTGGTTAATAATTAATAATTAATTAATACATACATGAATCAAAAACTATTTTTAATATGTAAGAATTTCAAAAAAAATTTGGGAATTCCGAGATTTTTTTCCTCCATACAAATTTCTTTAAAATTATTTTCTCAATATTACTCGAATTTTTTATTTTTTGAAAATCTTTAAAAACTCTGAAAATTCGGATAATGTTTTTTTAAATAGTAATCACCCCTGCTTCTTGTACAAAACAAGAACCAAAACCACGTCGTATTCTGTTTTAGCATACAATCGTCACTCCAACACACGAAAAGTAGAATAGATCACCACAGGCACTTCAGCAGTCACGATCATACTTGGGAGTATAATATCAGTTTTTTTAAGTATTTTTTTATTTAAAAATATATAAAAATAATATTTATTTTTTATTTTTTAAAAATTATTTTTAATATTAATATATCAAAACAATTTAAAAATAAAAAATTTCATTTAAAATAAAAAATAAAAAAATTCATTTTTTTAAAATATTTTTAAAATACAAAAACAAACTAACAAAATACTAATTTTATTTAAATCATTGGTGGGAAACCAAAAATTAAAAAGAAAAAAAAAAGCAATGAATCAAATTATTAATGAATAATCCAGGTCTTTAATTATTATTTTCTCGTTTCAATTCATTAATGACTCAACCTAGTCTCCAGTCAGTTGAGTAACGGAAACGACCTGACCTCCGATTCTCTCATACGCAACCGTCAGTATGGCGGACAAACAGCTGATCGTGGCCGTTGAAGGCACGGCCGCCATGGGCCCTTTCTGGTCGATCATCGTTTCTGATTATCTTGAAAAGATTATCAGGTATGTAGGCACTTTGATTGAAAACAATAGTCTGAAATTGTGAACTAGGGTTTTCTTTTTGGTTTTTTTAATCAATGGATTCATCAATCTGTGCAGGTGTTATTGTGGTAATGAAACGTCAGGGCAGGTAAGTAAAAATCTTATATTGTCAAATTTTAACTGCATTAATTTGGATAGTGATAAATGCTAGCCATATAATTAATTGACTGTAAAAACTGGATTATAGTTAGATTATTGAAAGAATATTACGAGGTTTTTTACTGATTCAATTCCGAAAGATAGAAAAGGTGTTTTCCTGGTTTTAGATCTAGTTATCTTGCTCCGCTTACTTTGTCTTGAATGCATTTTAGAAGGTTACTTTTCGTTTGAAGGCATGAGCAATGGGAATGCTTTCTTTGAACTTGTGTTTCTTGTTGGTACTTGTTTGATTATTTTTTCTTTTTTCTGTAAATTTCATATTTTATTGACACTTATTCTGTGATTTCTTTTGTTCAAATATAGAAGCCCCCTACTTCTAGTGCTGAGCTCTCTCTTGTCACGTTTAATTCTCATGGATCATATTCTGGTATGTGTTTTGCTTGATTAATTCATATTTTGTGGCATTTTTTCATGATTTATGTGTTATTACATGTTAATGTTGGACTACTTTTTTGAGGGACAAGACGTGATTTTTATGTTTTTTTTGTTGTTGGCATCTTCTTCCGATCTTTGATGAGGATTTTTTGGCTAGCTAAAGGTCACATGAGGGTTTGTTGATTTGAATTTGAAGTAATTAGAAATCTGCGAACTGATTTCATTCTGTGAGTTGGAGTTACAGTTGAAACTTGAAAGTCAACTTTCTGAAGAGATTCATATGCATGTACCTGTTGTTTGTATACCAAACTTCCTTCAAGTTTTCACTCTGCACTTAATTTTACTTGTTGCCTTAATTTAACACACACACACATGTATATTTTAATTCACGCCATATCTAAAAAGTCATAAAAACTGTCAGAGATGTGTTTAATTTGGGAAATTTAGCTAGCCAGTGAGATTCTTGTATTACTGTTATCTATTGCAAAATATTCAAAGTTTGAATTGTATTAATATTGCTATATGCATGACAGGGAATGTCTTTTGTCTGTACTATGGCTGCATTAATTCTGAAACATGATTTTCTTCTGCTATTCTACTATAATTGGCAAACTAACAGAGTATCCGTTTCATTTCTATCCTTCTTGTGAAGCTTGCCTGGTACAACGTAGTGGCTGGACAAGAGATGTTGACATCTTCTTACACTGGCTATCAGCCATTCCTTTTGCTGGTGGCGGTTTCAATGATGCTGCAATTGCAGAAGGGCTTTCTGAAGCTCTAATGGTACGCCGTTCTTGTATTCTATTTTTTTAGGTTATTGAGTTTAACATTTTCAGTTTCTAGTTAATGGTTAGTAGTATTTCATGGTCTTCCCTGAACAGTAGCTTATTATTATAACAATTCCGCTTTGCTTTTCTTTTCCTTTCCTCTAAGAGGGAAAGTGTGGAAGAAGCTTAAGGTCCCTTTCATTAGAAACTTGAGTTATTTCCTATTTTACCTAACGATGAATAAACATGTAAGCCATGGTGTGGGGAGATTGACATGGATGCGAAGTGTCATGCATGACCAACAATCCAACAGGCATATACATGGATTAGGTTTGCTGAGAATGGCTTACATGGGTTTGCTATATCTAGAATTTTTTCAGGTTCTTTCTCGAAAAAGAAAATATCATCTGTTAATTAACTGCTGCAATGTATTATGGAACATGGATGAAGTGGCTCCTAGAGCAGTTTCTTTAGATGACATCTAATGGGATTGAAATTGGAATGCTTGTTTTGATTATTATTTCCTTTTGAGGGGGATATCCTTCTGTCCCTCTTGAATTATTCTTTCTTTTCCTTCTAATAGAATATCATTATTGATTTTCATTTTTTCATTATTTGTCAAGTCGCTGCTTTTTTATATTGTGGGGTACAGCTACAGGAACTCTTAGAATAGTCTCTTTGTAACTGTTGATGGAATCGGAATGCTCTTTTCTTGATTTTCATTTTGTATTTTGAGGATGTTGTCTTATTTTACTTGTACTATTCATTCTTATGCTGCCATGTTTTTTTTTTTTTTTTTAAAGATTTACTTTTATGGTTTTCATGATCTCAACCAGTTTTCCTTTTCGACTTCTTTTGGTTGTTGCATCTTCAAGTTGAACTATAATCTCCTTTAGTATGGTGCTCTTTTGCTTGAAGAAATCCCACCGTTTTTTTTTCCTTCGAACTAACATCCCACACCTACAAACACTGGCCATGAAATTTAAAATCAAAAGATTGCCTTGCAATAAGATAGCATGAAATAACGGTGGCTATTGTAAAAAGAGGAAACAAAAGGGTGATTAGTGTATATACAACCAGCTTCAATGGCAGTGAATATGATTTATACTCTCTTCAATGGAATGTTTTTATAAAAGATCTAAGAGGACCACTAGGCTCTGCTCTAGATCATCTCATAAGTACCCTTCCTTGATTAAAATGTTTAAAGTAGTGCGACAGTCATACTTTGTCCCTATTGCTTTAGAGTACTGGTTATAAACCCAAATTTGTGGCTTTGCATGATTTTTTATTGCGTTGGGCCAATGGCTAGTCTATGAAATGGGGCAGACCTGACCCAAGTCCTGTTCCTGTCTGGGCTTAAACGCAGGTCTTGAGCCCCTTGTAACATGCAAGGAGGTTGGTAACCGTGCCCATCAATGACTCTTAAACTTAGCTACCAAGTAACTATATGCATGTCTTGTTGCTTGGTGAAGAATATTATATTGCCTAAATGACCATTTGCCAGATTCTTAAGCAAAGTAGGATGTGCTTGACCATCTATTGTTACCCTTGCTTGTTTCCTGCCTGTTGCATTTGATGACATACTTGGATACATATTGTATAGTTATTGCAACTTGCAAGAGTTCTGTTTCTTATTGCTGTTAATCCTCAACTGCAACATTACATAGGTTGGTTTGCAAGGAGTCAGTGACAAGTTTAGATTCGAGACTTGTTTATTTTGTTAGTCTCACCAAGGAAAAACGTTTCTTGAAATTGTTCCTTGGGCTTGTGCCTTTTTGTGTTATTCAGATGTTCCCTATTACTCCAAATGGAAACCAAACTCAACCAAATACAGATGGGCAAAGAAATTGTATTCTTATTGCTGCAAGTAACCCTCACCCATTGCCCACTCCAGTCTATCGTCCACAAATACAAAATTTGGAGCAGACTGAAAACATCGATGCACAGAATGAAAGTCGTCTATCTGATGCAGAGACAGTTGCTAAATCATTTCCTCAGGTACATTGATGTTGTTTTCTTACCTAATCTACTATTGTTCTCTTGTTTATGAGCATTACTGGCCATGTGAAAACTGACTCCTAGTTTCATTGCAGTGCTCGGTTTCTCTTTCAGTCATCTGTCCAAAACAGCTTCCAAAACTTAGATTAATCTACAATGCAGTAAGGATGAGACTTTTAGTTGGTTTCCTTTTCTTTTCTTGTGTTGATGCTTGCAAAAGCATTTGTATATGGCACTGTGCTTCTTGCATAGAGGGAAAAAACAAAAATCATTTGGGGGTGTGGGTGGGTGGGTGAGAGTGTTTGAAATAACAGTGCGCAGCATATTTTGCTCTTCTGAAATTGGTGGAAATCACGAATATATGTCTGGGGTAGGCTACTTAATGCACCACTTTACAATGTAGGGGAAGCGCAACAGCCGAGCAGCAGATCCACCTGTCGACAACATAAAAAATCCTCATTTTCTTGTGCTGATCTCAGAGAACTTTATGGAGGCTCGTGCTGCATTAAGTCGTCCTGGAGCTACAAGTTTGCCTTCTAATCAAACACCTGTTAAAGTGGATATTGCTTCAGTTACTTCAGTAACTGGGCCACTTCCAGCTTCAATTCCTTCAGGTTGTTTAAGCTATCTAATCTACATTATTGTTGAGTGTGATTGGATATTTTGGCATGGCTTGTTAAGTTCTTTTGCTCGCTGGCTCTCTCTTCTGAAGAAAATTACCTAACATGATTTTTGCACGAGAGAGAGACATAATAACCGGATCAATCAACATTTTCTACAGAGTGTATTTTAACCCTCTGTAAAATTGGTTCTCATGGAGGCAGCATGTTACTGTCATACGCAGTTGTAGAAGCTCTTAGCTTGTTATCCATCATAATTTTCATCTGCAAAAATCTACAGATACATTGATGTGATGTGAGGCTTCAAGTACACCTCCTCTCACAGGTCTAAGGAGTTCAGCAAGATTCAAGCATCTGTATCTGTTGTTTCCTTTAAAGTTTGTTGTGGAAGATGATATCTTAGTGCTAATGTGTTGACTTTTATTGCACTTGAAATTAAAGATAAACCAAAAAAAAAATTGGTCAGGTTTCCATGAGGCATTTAGGTATTGACCTCTAGTTTTAGGCTTATTTTACTTCCAATATTAAATTCATCTTTTTGATGTTCTGCCTGGTGGAAGACTTACTTTCTTTCAAAACTTCAGTGAATGGATCTATCACAAATCGGCCGCCAATTTCAGTTGGAAATCTTCCAACTGCAACTGTGAAAGTCGTAAGTCTAGTGAATCCCTTAGTTCTGTTCTTGTTCTCATATTAATAGGAAATAAAGTTGTTTCTATGATAGCACTGCTTCTGTGCATTATGGACATAGTTAAGAGCTTTTGTGATTTTATATTCTCAGGAACCAAGTACTATAACTTCTATGGCAAATGGATCTGCTTTTCCCCATATTACTTCTGTTCCACGCCCTTCATCTCAAGGAGTTCCAAGCATGCAGACTTCATCACCATCCACGACTACTCAAGATATGGCAACAAACGGTGAAAATGCGCAGGACTTGAAACCTAATGTCAGTGTGACGACACAGTCTGCACGTTCTGCGCCTCCTGCTGCAGCTAACGTGAACATTCTGAACAATCTTTCTCAAGCAAGGCAAGTGATGAACTCTGCAGCCCTAAGTGGAGGAACTTCTATTGGTCTCCCATCAATAAATCAAACTTCTGTGGCTATGCATATGTCAAGTATGATTTCAAGTGGAATGACGTCTTCCGTGCCTGCTGCTCAAACTGTATTTTCATCTGGGCAATCAGGTGTTTCTTCAATAACAGGGTCAGGGAATCTTACTGGGACAACACAAATCACACCAAACTCTGGTCTGGGCTCATTCACTTCCGCAACTTCTAACATGCCTGGAAACTCAAACCTTGGGGGGATTTCACAACCAATGGGTAATCTTCACGCAGGTGTTAGCATCAGCCAATCAGCAATGAGTGGTCTGGGTACAAACCCAAACACAATGAGCGGTTCAGGAGCACAAATGGTACAAAGTGGAATGGGTGCAAACCCCAACACAATGAGTGGTCTGGGTGCTTCAGGTGTCTCTTCTGGTTCGAACACAATGATTCCTACTCCAGGAATGTCTCAACAAGTACAATCTGGGATGCAGCCTCTTGGTGCAAACAATAACTCAGCAGCTAATTTGCCATTGTCACAACAGACAGCAGGGGGCTTGCAACCAGCTCAATCGAAATATGTCAAAGTTTGGGAGGTAAGTCTGATTGCTTTTTTGGGTTAACTAAGTGTGTGTGCATTGTTCAAGATTATAGTCGATTTGCTAGCCAGTAATGGAAATTTTCACTTTCATTTTCAAGTAAAGAACAGATTTTTATTTCCTTTTGTCGAAAAGTTGTTTGTACTAAACATATGGACTTTTGGCATGCCTGGTTCATAATATGTGCAATGGCATCTAGCAATTTTTCACCAATTTTCACCAAATGATGAAAAGATGGGAAAATATGTCATGATCCTTGAATCAGGTGGTCATGGGTGGGGCCGGGATGGAACCTATGCTCAGAACTCACTAATCTGATGACAACTTATGTCATCCTTTATATCTTTTCTTTTTTCCTTTTTTTTTCCTGGTACGAGTGAAAAATCTTTGGAGACCTTACTCCTGTTTGTTCTGTGTGAAATAAAAATGAAACTATGTCATCCTTTTAGGATATGGAGAACTCTTAAAACTCTTCATTTCCCTTTTCGCTGACTCATTGATTTTGAAAAGTCAAATCACCCTAACCTTAATACCCCAAAGCCAGTTGAAAAATAGTGTCGATGCCATCGATGGGGATATATAACCTCTGTCATCAGTTGAGAAGACTTGCACGTTCTTTCTTGCAGAACACCTCCTCAAATTAAAATCTATTGATAGTTTCTAATGAATCATAACTACCCGAGTCTCATCTTGTTAGACTTCATAATAGTTTGCTAAGTAGTAATGAGACAAAGGTCAAATAATCCAAAATGAAGCGGGAACATTCATTTATGTATGGAATAGTAAAAATTAAATAACAAAAATCTCCTTTGGATGATTAAAGTAATCGATTGATTTTGCTTAGTTCCTTTTTATTTATTTATTTATTATTGTTATCATTAATTATTGTATAACTCCCTTGAAAAGCTTTCTTCAATATCAATGTATATTTTTGGAACTGTTGAACATGTGTCTTTATGAACTCACTAACTTATTTTGAACATTTGAACTGCACACAGGGAAACTTGTCTGGGCAACGGCAAGGGCAGCCTGTCTTTATCACTAGACTAGAAGTATGTTTGAAATGGCTCATAAATCTCCACTCAATGCAAACTGCTGTTTCAGTCTTCTTTTGATAGTAATTAATCTTAGTACATTTGACATGTTTTAGTTTTACACATGGAACTTATACCTTGTATTTTGATACAGGGTTATAGGAGTGCTTCGGCCTCTGAGACGTAAGTTCAGGCGTAGTAACATAGTTTGTGCTGAAAACCAATCTACACTATCTGTTTCCTAAAGTCTTTTACATCATAAATTTACATTTTCTGGGAACAAATTTTTAGATTATCTTTGGTTGTCCCAAAAGACGTGTTTATTTTATATTTGTTGGCTCTATACAAGTCAAGGATTAACTGTTTGACAGGAGATTATTGGGACAACAAGACATTTCTTAGATAAGAGAAATTGTATTAACTGACTCAAAAGAATTACAAAAACATGGTGAGACTATACTTCAATACAGGTTTACATTTGAGAAAATCATAATATGGTCATCAGATGATTAGTTTGGAACAGCGAGCTTTACTTTGAGGTAGATGGTCCTTCACACCCATTCCTAGTAGCTGTATGTCCTAGCATACTGGAAGGTATCTAATACTTTAGGGTTTTCAGCACCCATGCCCTCAAGTGTCAGGCACTGTTTTGCCTAGGGCTGAATTTAAAAATGAAGGGCAGGCTGGTTGATTTAGGTTTCATGATTACATCAACCCCCACAATCATTGGAATGGGATTATTCTGCATCTGGCAAATGTTTTGCAAAGGGCTGGATTTAATCATTTTGTTTCTCAAAGGACATTATTCTATTTTGTTACCTCAGAGAGCTTTGTATTTTGTCCATCTTATCATCCAACCATGGTTAAAAAACACTAACAGCAATGGGACAGGTTTAGTTTTGAGAATTACCTAAATCTCAGCCTCATTGATCATGATCAGGGTATGGATTGCTCAAGGGCTGGGAATTAGGCTTTGATATGAAAATCAAAACTCTATTCCAAGTAACATTTATAGTTGGATAAACTGTATGAAAAATGACCATTTTATTTATTTGCAAATACCCCTTATAGCAGACAAAATATTTGAGATTTCATTTAATTGTTTAAGACGACTCCAACTTCAGAACTTTTGAGCTGGACTTTTTGTGTGTGCTCTTCTCATCTTTTTCTCTCTTTGTTTAATATTTTTAGTTTCCCTTGTTAGCATACATATTTGTCAAGATGAATTCAACTGGTTCAGTTTTTCGTGTGATTCTCAGGCTTGCAGCAAACTGGCCGCCAACAATGCAAATAGTTCGGCTTATATCTCAGGATCACATGAATAACAAGTAATTGCTGCTTATTTGAGATTTTCAGCATGTCTGTTTTGCATTTATTTGTTCACTCGCATATCTTCCTGAATTTGTTATATTTATGTGTTTTTTGTTGTTGCTTTATTTGATAAAGGCAATATGTTGGAAAGGCTGATTTTCTAGTATTTCGGGCTATGAATCAGCATGGATTTCTTGGACAACTCCAAGAGAAGAAGCTTGTAAGTTTTCTGGATGCTTACAAAAAAAGTAGCCTAAGGCTTTCCAATTTAATATTTTCTTGAACGTCACGGTCAATTCTCATTCCAGTCATCAGTTATCTCTACTGCATCCTGTGTTAACTTCAGTGATATGATGTTTTTGTATGGATCTTGATGCTTGTAATTCACTACATATTACTTTCCTGGTTGAAACTTGCTTGATTTAAAGTGAATTGGATCTGAAGATAAAAATATAGTGGAGACACTCTCTGTATATTATTTTATTTCTAAGAAGAAACTTAAGAGAGTAGAATTGCAGAATCAGAAGTTGCCTTGTTAAGCAGAGTTGCCAAATTAGTTAATGTGAAACAAGTAGCACATCAATGCCATACTTCATGTGATGTTGATAACAACCTTCCCTCATTCCTCTACCCTTGCCCGTTTCTCCCCTTTCATTTTGTTCTTTTAAAGTTGTCTGCTTAGGCACTCTGATTTTGTTAAGTCATATCAGGGGTATGATAGTGTTTGCGCAGAGGCTATCAAGTCAAGCTTAGGAAGTTCACATAATTGAAGTTTTCTCAACCTGATCTCTTCACTGAGTGAGATTTAACACTCACTACTTTGAGGGTCAATCATGAGTAAATGTCCATTGGTGAAAGTTGCTACTGTAGAACAAATTGAATCGCAGGGGTGTATGGACCTTTTCCCTCGTCACACATGGTCGAAAGTTCTTTAATCCTGCCAGTGTGGTTGTTTGATAGGCATGGGTTTTTGCAGTTTATTAATGTTCAAATAATTTAAACTTTTTTTCTTAGTCTGAAGTCTGAAATAATCGAAACCCTTATGAAGCTCTTTCAATGAAGTTCTGTAAACTCTTCTAAAACTTTCATGTAAATGAATCTAAGAGGATGATGACTCTAATTCTTAAAAGAAAAAAGAAAAGAAAGAATGAGAAATGAAAAAGGCCCTCAGGCAGTTATTGCTCAAGTCCTAGCCGTACAAATTCTCTTATTACTATTTTACTTTAGATATAATTAGCTCAGGACTATGCTCTTTTACTCGTGGAAAATATGTCTATTTGATAGGCTTTTTTGATGTTGAATTTGTTGTTATTCATTTTCCTAGTGTGCAGTAATCCAGTTACCATCTCAGACATTGCTACTCTCTGTTTCTGACAAAGCCTGCCGCTTGATAGGGATGCTTTTTCCTGGGGTAAGATGTTTGAGACCTATCAGTTATGAAAATTAGTAGCATAACCAAGTTTCCTTTTGTTTTGAGGGCTTGCACATCGATGTGCTTTTTCCTTTTTAATTGTTGTGAATACTTGATTAAGCCATCAAAATAAGACGTAAATGAACCACTTATCATATGCACTATAAATTGATGTAAACTGTGTGGAACCAGGATATGGTTGTGTTTAAGCCACAAATATCCAGTCAGCAGCAACAAATGCAACAGCAGCATCACCAACAGATGCAACAACAACAACATCCACAACTACAGCAGCTTCAACATCAGCAGCAGCTCCCACAACTACAGCAGCAGCAACAGCTCTCACAGCTACAGCAGCAGCAGCAGCAGCTCTCACAGCTTCAACAGCAGCAGCCACAGCAGCTCTCACAGCTTCAACAGCAGCAGCCACAGCAGCTACCTCAATTGCAGCAGCAGCAGCAGCTCTCACAGCTTCAACAGCAGCAGCTTCCACAAATGCAGCAGCAGCTTCCACAAATGCAGCAGCAGCAGCAATTGCAGCAGCAGCAGCAAATGCAGCAGCAGCAGCAAATGCAGCAGCAGCAGCAATTGCAGCAGCAGCAGCAGCAAATGCAGCAGCAGCAGCAGCAGCAGCAGCAGCAATTGCAGCAGCAGCAGCAGCAGCAGCAGCAAGTGCAGCAGCAGCAGCAGCAGCAGCAGCAGCAGCAGCAGCAAATGCAGCAGCAGCAGCAGCAGCAGCAATTGCAGCAGCAGCAGCTTCAGCAAATGCAGCAGCAGCAGCAAATGGTTGGAACAGGAATGGGTCAAACTTATGTTCAAGGTCCAGGTCGTTCACAATTAGTTTCTCAAGGACAAGTTTCTTCACAAGGGCCAGCAAACATGTCTGGAGGAGGCTTTATGAGTCAATAATAAAAACTACGATTCTGTGGGAGCAGAATGCACCTTTGTAATTGAGAACGATTGTAACACTCACATAGATGCTCTGCGCATTAATATATTGTAATAATCCCTTGATAATGTTCGTGGTCAGACTTGCTTAGCTTCTACTTGACGTAATGATGCAAGTTTGCGCACGTGCGCTAGAGATACTTTTCAATGCTAGAGGCGTTGCATTTTCTTAGGTTTCTTTGCAGTCATTTCTACTATTAGAGAATGTAATCATTGCTATATAAGATTTTAACTCGGAGCTCGTATTTCCAGTTGTGTTTATTCACCTTCCTTATTATTTCATATCGTTAAGTGAATTGACTGATAGCAGTTCATATACGCCTCGTCGGATGATCACAAACACTTCCGAATTTAATTGTTAGTACTCTTTGGACCTCTCTCTCTCCACAACAGCTTTGGACCCCAGCACTCGTATGTCAAAGAAATTTTACCTCTCAGCCCTTGGTGTGGTGCTTACTCAGGCTGTAAGTGGTTTTAACCTCACAGATTATATAGCCTTGGAAGGAAACTTTTCTTGTATATATATATATATATCTTGTGTAAAGCTCAAAATAGAGATTGCATACGGTATGCTAACAATTAAAACATAAAAGAAAAAAATACTTTTAACCGCGAATATTGGAAGAAATGGAAAAGAAGCCGGTAAAAAAAAATCCCTTATTAAAACATGTTGTCTAATCATATATCTGGAAATAAATATCCGAAGAATATTGTTTCTTAGATTTTGACATACTGGTACCAGAACTTTCGGTCATCAGGATGCCAAAACGACGTGTTTTAATGCTACTGTTTCCGTATGTAATTTTTCTTTTATTATTTTTTTTTTCCTGATATGTTTTGTTTTGTCTGTCCAGGTCACAACCCAACTCAACCACCAGTTTGTTTCCAATTTTTTCAAAAACGAAAAAAATCTCTTACACTATTTTTTTTTTAAAGAAAAGAAAAGGGGAAAAAAAAAGAAAACAGTGTCGATTTCTCAGTTCGGGAAGGGAGAGAGAAGGGGGCGACAATGGAGACTGCAATTTGTGGGAGAATAGCTCTCTCACCTAATCACGTCTTTAACCCTAAACCCGGTGCTTATTGCTCTTTCTTCCCTTAATTATTATTATATCGTACGCAAATTTATTTCTGTAAATTCTCGTCTGATTCAATTTTATAACGACCATCAGTTATTACTTTTGTCTACTTTTTTTATTTATTTATTTATACACAAACAAGCATCATGCTGTAGCTTCTAAGTTGCGGGTGGTTGTAGTTTGTTGCTTTGGATGTTTTTTTGTTTTTTATCTCTTTCTTGTATGTTTTGCTTGATTAATCATGGAGGAGAGGATGCTCCGATTTCTTAGTTTTGGTGGGGATTAAGAAATGATGGTGTAAAAAGACCACATTTAAAATCCTGTTTTTTTGAATTCATGTTCTACCCGTGGAGACTGAGCGGAGTATGAGTTGAGTCATGGGTGTCATTAGCAAGTAAAATTGGTCACCGGTATTTATGGTTTTGTTAAAATCTTGACTAGGAGACAAGAACTCTGTTTGTAGAGGACCATGTGCCAACCGTGGGATTCTCATGGCTATATCAACAACATGCTCAGGCAAAGGAGGAGGGTTATTGGAGAAGCCGGTTATCGAGAGAACCACCCCCGGTCGCGAATCTGAGTTTGATTTAAGGTACGTGCCGGCACCGCTTTTCTTCCTGTTTTGTATTTTATGAGATCTAAATCAAACAACTCTAGCTTCCTTTTATGAGCATATAGTAGTTCGGATTCAGATTGACGGAAGTTGGGGGGGAGAACTTTTTTCTTCTTCTTATCATCCCAAGTTTAATTATAAATCAGGGATATTTCTTTGGTGAACATTTTTCGCTTGAATGAACACTGGTGTTGATTTAATTCTTTTTTGTACCGTCTAACGT
>Ga0307507_10007694_pt1 | contig 15410 bp, 7 predicted proteins | sample 7_EM_MG_FD_207223 | JGI IMG/M metagenome (GOLD analysis project Ga0307507, IMG submission 207223) | Populus trichocarpa ectomycorrhiza microbial communities from riparian zone in the Pacific Northwest, United States - 7_EM | ecosystem: Host-associated > Plants > Roots > Unclassified | place... | reverse complement strand
ACCTCTACTTCCCTTATCATGTCCTTGGGCCCTGGCGTCCTTGTTTCTAGGGGTCGTTTGGCTCTACTCCGAGTCTCTCCTCTTTCCGCTCGCGTTTCGCTGCCTCGCTTAGCGCTCGCACGGTCGGCAACACCCTCTCACCCATGTTACAGATGGCTGGGACTATAGTTCGCAGTAGGAGAAAACTTTTCAACAGGCTACGGTCGATTTCTCCGTTCTCTTCACCCCCGTTAGAGGCTGCCTAGTCAGACACGCACACGGTTACCAATAGTTTCCACAGTTATTGGGTCTACCCCTCCTCTCCCCCTTCAGGTCTCGTCCCGTTGCTCGGTTATAGCTACAGTCCATTCACCTGGCTGGCACCCTACTGCCTTCGCCGCCTTAGCGCTTGCCACGGTCACACCCCTCGGTTAAGCTCAGTCGTCGTATTGAACTGCCTCAGTGGCGGATGTCAACGCCTTAGGTTCTCGAGTAATGTTTGCAACATCACATCGGTTTTAGTGGCCCCCGCACCCCCTTTGTTCTTCTTTCATTGTCGGTTACTTAGGGTTTAGCAAGTGGTTTCTCAATTATTTCATTTTGTCAGGTGTCTACGGCAAGGGTTTTCCTGTTGATTCCTCTCCATGTATTTATTTGATGTTTCTTATTCCGCCCCTTTAGTCGGAGTTTGATTTCTTATTTTGCGTGGCTGGTGTGCGGTTGGTCTCGGACTAGAGAGACTTGGGTTGATGGCTTTTTCCCTAGCGCCGGTGGGTTCACGGAGGTTTTTCTTTACCATAGCTAGCGCTGCATGTTGTCTTTTTACCTAGATGACTAATAAAAAAAACCAAATTAAAAAAAAAAAAAAAAAAAAAAAAAAAAGACATGATATTTGGGTTCTTCACGCAACCATCTAAGTTCTTTCATACACTATACTTTCAATACAAAGATCTTTATCTATCACGCTTTCGGGAATCAAGACGCGACAGTCTTATATGAGCCTAGCGATCGACGTTGCTAGATAGGAGTCAAAGGACCTAGCTATCACAACAGCTATCGGGCAAGAAGAAGTGATCGTTAGGAGACTATCGGTTACCTGCTGCAAGTATCCCCCAGAGAGGAGAGCATTGTAACAAGCTATCACATGTAAACAGCTCTGCTTTCTCATTAATTATCAACAGGTAAAAAGTGGGATAATTTCTTAATAGGAAAAATGATAAAAAAAATTTATTCTGCAAAATAGTCTCTAGGGAAAGGAAATGTAAAAACAATTGACATGTTGATATAGGATGGCAGTTGTGGTAGCAATAGGCGGTACTTATGGTGTTTTCTTGTGGAGGTTGTCCAAGTCCTCATTAGCTTACACAGCTTACATCTTTTACTTTTACCCATTACCGACCTCCAGACATTGGTAACAGGAGTATTGTATAGTAAGGTAAAGTAACGGTAAACTAGCTTTTTCTGAGTGTGCCAAGCTTACATGAAACAAGAAAGTAAGCTAAAAAATTTCATGATTTTTAACTTTGAATACCCTTAGTACTCGTAGAGCATCGCTGCATGCTAAGTGTCCTTGTTATAATACTCGTACAATAGTGGTGGGAGGGTATCACATTTAAGTGTGGGTCATCTCAAGATCGGAATGTGCATCCTTCGGCGCTCGGGTTGTTGAGCAAGGAATAGATATCAAGATCTAGAACTCGAAATGAAATAATGCGTGCTTGAATATTATGGATTGATAACTACCGGTAATAGATCTCATCCTGGCGAGATTACTGCATTGTCTAACCATAATGGGAAACTCACTTTGGCGAAACCCGGCTTACTTAGCTTCCCCACACATGTCTCTCAGGAAACCAATGGGTCCTTCAAGTAATAGTCCTTGCAGAGTATCAGCTTCAGCCAAAAAAAAAGAAACCAACTCAAAGGACTAGAGCCCCAAGAAGGCCCCCGGGATCTGGGCTAACCCATATGTAGGAAATACAGTCTCCATCTGGGGCGCGACGAAACTGGGCTGCTGGCGATGAACAAGGATCAGCAGCAAGCCAATTTTTGTTACTCTACCGGTACTTCAAAGTATCCACTTTTTGCCCGCCAAATACCCCTGTTCGTCGTCCGGCGACGGTACCGTAGTTTTGTCGTGCCCAGGTGGAGACTGTAATCTACCGGTATGGGCCGCGAAGAGTTTTTCATCAGGAGCAAGGAGAGGATTCAGGGGGTCGGAAAACTAGGGGAAGTTTCCTATGATCGTACTGAGTAGGCGCTGAAGTCCATGAGAGTAGTAGCTGCGGTGGCGTAGTAATAAGTACTTCGTATGAATATTTCCTCGTAGTTTAAGTTCGGGATCCGGCCACAGAAGATCGAGGCAGTAGCGTGCTAGTCCTCGGGGGGTTGTGCTGGTACGACATTGAGCAAAGCCTATCTCGTTACCAGGGATCCGGGCCACTCAGACCGGAACTCAACCGCAGACCTACGTCTACAGCGACAAAACGTTTCCTTAAAAAGAGACTAAGACGCGCCACCTACTTCATGACTTTTCTAGCTGCGTCGGAAAGTTATCAAATTTTCCGGGGGAGATTGTTTCTTTGGAAATTCGATGAGCGGTGCTGGGACGGCGAGTACGAGTACGGTGGGACTTCGGCTCGAGTACCACCACAGTGCCCGAGGGTTTCGATAAATTTTAGCCAACAGGTAGCGCTGGGCAGGACAGCACATCGGAACCCGGTGGCCGATTTTATGATCCCAGCATCACTGCCGCAACAAGAGCATTACCTTCCCAATTCATCACCATGCGTCACGTGTCCTGCCATTGGGGCATCGCAGGCTCATCCCGGAGCGGGGTGCCCAAGTGCTGATTGTTGCATCGCAAATTCATTTATGCGAGTTGCGCCAGACTGGCTCACCGATATCATATCAAATTCCTCCTCACCAACCCCTCAATCCAAGTGCGAAAAACAGAAACAAGACAAAACCAAGGACGAAAAAAAAAAAAAAAAAAAAAGAAGAACCCGAGGCGGGGCGAAGGCAGATGCAGAACAAGACAGACGGTCTAGTCCAAGCAGTACAAATATAGGCCTTGCCTATGGCTGGGTGAAGTGATGAAGACTCTTTCCTGAAAGCTCGTATGCATAATATTATTGGGTGCGTTTTGTTTGTTTTGTTGTTCAATCTACTTTATCTGATACGGTACTGATAAAGACCCAAAACATTAACATGAAAAATTAAGCCCAGTATTTATCTACCCTTTGGCTTGGTGAACCGTGATCGGTGGGGTTTGCGGCGTAGGGTAGAACTCAAAACTACGGATCTGCCCAATGCTGTGCCAGGGGCCAGAAGCGCGTGGAGCGAAGGGGGTGTGATTGGCTCGTAGATCACTTCGGTCACCTAGAGAGCAGTACATCGTGGAGCCGCTGCAGCAGGAGGGAGAGGGTTTGTCCGACTCTTTTTCCGCTTTTGAAAAAGCTAAGATTAGTCTTTCTTTTGGTTACTGTACGAGTACTCGAGTACACTTACCAAGTTTTGGCCACTAAAAACTGAAATCGCCTCCTCTGCGAGGCGGTGTTTGACCGTGGTTGTGGTTTTTAGCTAGAGGAAGCCGGATTGGCACCCTAGGATAATTTATTATATTGATTCACCTGCGCTCGCCTCCCCGGTACTTGTACAGGGTAGTATGTTGAACAACTCTTCACTAAGACAGGTTCGAGAAATGAGCACTTGCTTGCTTTTTAAGAGATAACTACTTGTCAGGAATGCAGTTATCCCGACCGCCTGCAAGACCTCGTAGCCAACACTCAAGACCAGGAGAGACTCCAAGACTTGTTATTTTCGACATTCCAATCAGGCTATCCTGGCCTTGGTTACCGGGTATACATAACATACTCAGGCTGATACCGCTCATCACATGTACTTGTAGATGATTTACTGGCGGCTGAATGCCTTCATGCTGTGTTTCGCACGGTCCCACTGGCGGTCCCCGCGACTTCCCGGGTCGAGGTTTGTTGTCTAGTCAATAAACATTAACAGATGCAGGGAGCTCGCGGCTGGTGGGCCGAAATACTTGCTTCCCTTCCGTTCATGCGGAGCATGGAGGCAATGAGTCCTTGGAGCACTACTACCCTCCTGCACCCTCACTATCCTTCCACCAGGTAGTTTCTATCTTTCTTGGTTCGAAACCCCAAGGGGTTGGCTTTTCCATTGAGAAGGAAAGCTAAAATTTCCTCAAGGTATTCACCGGTATCGGTATTCACACACTTTTGTTTTGGGTGGGCACTACTCTATCGTTATTGAGAGTAGTGTTTGGCACAGGCTGGTCCAAGACAAGCCGAGCCCCTAACTCGAGCGAGCTCAGCTTGCACGATTAGTGGGCCCCAACAATTTGCGGGTCGCAGGCGAGGCTCGATCCGGTCAAGCTTTCGTGGTGTCATGTATAATCACTCGCACAGTGTGTGGGTTTTTACCATTTATTAGCTCTGCTGGAGCGCAGAGTTTTCTATTTTCCCCAGTTCTTTTAGCAGTTTTTCTGATTGTATCCTGTATTTCCCTCTCTCTCCTCCCTCGGCGTCCCGTTCACACTCCTTTTAGCTTTTGTGCGCTCTCTCGTCCTTTATCCCTAAGTTGATTTGCAATCGGACACCTGTCCAAACGCTCTTCCTATGCCCTAGGTATAATAATATTGACTTATCCTGGTACAGTAGTTTTTATAACTTCTGCTAGTGCTTACCAGATGCCAATGGCTCTTGGTATGACGGGCATCCGTGTTCATACCTTATATCCGCCAGGGCTCGAGCAAAAGTCTCACCCCCTCCTCGAGCAAGCTAGGCTGGTAAAAAATCAAGGTTGCGTGATTCAAGCTACTGGCCCGAGCTGGGCTTGAGAGCTAGCTTATCTCGTGCCAAATACTAATTTGAGAGGGGTGTGAGGAGATTGGAGTGATGTTATTTGATTAGAGATGTCGTGCCTAGAATAAAAAAGGAGTAATGAATTAGTTCATAGCAAGTAGAATACCAAATTCTAGACACTATGCCCGGTATTAGAGAAGTGTGTGTATTTGACACTCTTGGACAAACCTTTGCATGAATAATCACTCACTTATTGGCCGGCACGGAGGCCTGGTCCGCTCAACCCCAGGTTGTGACAGAATGTCTAGGCACTGCGATCCGTAATTCATTTTACACGATCATTACTCCTATTACTTCCTTTCAAAGTCGTAGCTAACCTCTCCCTCACTCGCTCAGCCGTTATGCTTGATGCCTCTTCATATTTCATCCTAGTGGCACACTGGTTCTGACTTTTACTTGTTTTCTTCAAGCTCCCGCTACTCTCCTCATGTAAACTTTTCTCCCCTCCCTCTTACTCTTTTCTCCTTCTATCCACGCTATTCGTTTTCTCCCCTCGGTTTACGAAATATCTCGTTAGCCCGCAGTGAGGTACCCCAGCACATTAATCTACCCCACTCTAGACCTAGGATCCCAAGCCAGATAACCAAAATAAATCTTGCTCCAAGCCTAATTATCAAGTTCATTATCGACAACACCGATGGAAGCACATATCATATCTCACTTCACCCAGTTTGCCCCCTTTTTGAGGATGGGACGTCTTTCTCACCACTGATCGTCTCTCAGTTACTACTGCTAGTTCTAGGCTGGCACGGTATCACGTACAGTAGTGGCTAAGGATTTGAAACTACAAGTTTTTGTGCTGAGATATAGTTTTTCTTCAGTGTTGGGCTGGCCCTTGACCTCAAAATCGAGTGATAATCTATGAAACTGCGAAAAGAGAAAAAAATCTATCCTGAGGCTACGATTATATACATGAGTTGACCCGCAGCAATAATGGTTATTTGAACCTGCCATTGTTTGTAAGAGGAGTGAGTGCTCTAGATAGTACTGAATTTTTGATAGAAGAAAAAACAATACAAGTAGACTAGGAATAAAAAGAGCATACATTCCATAAATGCCATGATTTCGTAAGAACCTATGGGAAAAATATCCTATGCAACATTCCTTAGAAAGAGATCTGGTATGTACGCTGGCTTTAATGTGTGGGCCGGTAGGCGTACCTTATGGCGTCGCATCATGTTTATCACATTACAGTCGTTATATTATCCAAATTGCAGTACTATTACTAGTTTAATCTTCCTAACAATATGAATATCATGGGTGTGAAAATGAAGACCCTTATGCTTGTTTGTTTGACAACTCTCTACTGAGTCATGTGAAAAGTGAGTGGAGAGGATGAGTCCTTCCTGAACGTGGGGTCAGAAGCATATGATACCGGTAAGGTATGATAGATACTTCCCCTGAATCAGAAGATAGTACAACCAATTCACTACTAGGTATTTTCTCCAAGGGATCTATCAAAAAGGTCAAACCCTCATAAGCACTGACTGGACATAAAGATTAGAATCTCCAAGGATTTGCAAAAGTGGATCGGAGAGTTTCTATGTTCCAGTAGCTGTTCTTAGAGATGTATAGAAAGTTGGTCTGACCGTGCTCAGAGCCGGGCTGATCGGCCACTTGGGATCACTCCTTCTATTTGTTGTTTCTCCTGAGTATAAACTTGGGCCCCTATATCGGGGGGGTGGGTTATAGGTCGGGAATCCCCATGGCACCTCTCACAATCTCACAATATTTGGTTTGGATGATCTGACTGATATATAAAATCTAAATTACCGGTGTTCTCTATTAACGAGAAGGGGCTGCCAGAAAACCCTCCGGAGGTGGCATAAACGGAGCATCTTGTCTTGAGACTTAAGTTACCTGCCGAATGGCAGTCATTATTACCAAATTTGGCCTTAGTTTGGATTATGCCTTCCAGTCTACGGCGCCACCCTTAGCTCCTGCAGCCCTAAACTACTAAGCAACGAAGCGCCAGCTAACTTTCGCCCACTCTGTACGATCTTGGCAACAAAATTCGTCGGCACCCCCCCCAGCTTACACAAAAATAGCTGATTTTAAGCACTCACAACTGAAAGTGATATGGAATTAACAATACCATAGTGCAGGCAATTGCCCAAACTTTCTAGGTAGAAATTATGAGAATTTTCCCACTCCACTATGAGAGCTGAGAGTTTGAGATCCAGATTGAATATTGCTGCAGTGTACCTTTGTATCGGAAACTCAGATAAGATTGAAGGTATGATACCTTTTGCTCACTGTCATTATCTCTGGTATTGCGCCATGGGCATTAACTAACAGAGTTTACCACTTGTGAATGATAATAATATCTAGGTGGCTCTAAAGGCTCAGGTAGATTTTGAAATTTTTTTGCAATCAACAAAGCTGGAGTTTTGTGAAGCGAAAATGCCCATTTTTGGTATATGATGGGGGGATACTAGCGAATTTTGTCGCCAAGATCGTACTCCTAGTGTCGAAGAGTTTTCCAACGGAAGACCGCTATATTGCATACCTTTAGTTAGGTGAATTGTTTGGGTAGAATGTTGCGTACCACCCAGATCCAAGCGAAAATGCCAAATTTCTGTGGGGTGTAATGGCAGCCCTTTTTAAAAACGCTTCTATGTTACGAGCAGTGCTGGTGCTTGTTTAGCAAAAGGCTGCGGATCTGCACACTTGTGGGCTCATGCAACTCAAGCTTTGCAGCCACAACCAGCCACGTTCTCCAGCCAATCCTGAGCTCGGTGTCGAAGCGTGAATCCGGATTACATAATCCTTTGGGCCACCTTGGTATCGATGGCGCAATCCGTTGCTAGGAATGACGACTTCAACGTCTTTGGTCTGGAGCCTCGGCGGCTCCCCCTCTAGCCGGCGTTTTTCATGAGCATCTGGCGGAGCTTCATATAGGAGTTTTATGAAATAGGCCCAGCCCAGTGTCACTTTAGTGTTGCCAATGGGTTGAGCAACAAAAAAAAAAAAGAAACAAATTAAAACAATCTACTCAAGACCTTGCTTCCAAAGATTCCGTTCGTCCTTCGTGAATCATTGCTTGGTATTCAAGGAAATATCATTAGACAGTATTAGGAAAAACAAAATGTCGCAAAAGCCCTGATCACGTAATGTCCAGTCCAGACCAAAAAAGCAAAGCCGTCATTACAAAGAAAAATGAATCCCTCAAGGCCTAGGTATATCTCCAACTAGGACTCGCCGTTCTTAAATTTCGTGCCAACTCCATCCTTTGAGGACTCCCGTGAAGTATCAGAATCGCTTGGTGCCGTTGTGGTAGTGTTCTTCTCCATGATAAGGTTCTTCAACCACCCATTCTCCATCTCCAGTTGCGCGATTTTGGACTCAAGTTGCGCAACCCGATCCGTCATTTCCTTCGCCGTTCGCTCAAGCGCTTGTTCTCGCTGCTTCTTCTTAACACGGAATCGGGCGGATGCTGCGGTGTTCCGTCGGCGCTTGTCCTCCTCTGCTGCCACACGGGAAAGATCATCGAGGCCATCTGTCGAGGGGGACGTAGCCGCTACAGAAGCCTTCCGCTTACCGTTTCGCGGGGAGAGAGGGGAAGGGGAAGCAGAGTCTGAAGAGGCAGAAGAGGGCTGAATGGCGCGATGTGTGGCAGTTGATGGCATGAATTTCGAGGCTTGGAATGACGAGGTAACGGTGGTTTGAGTGGATGGTTGACTCTCGGATGTGGGGAGGGTAGGAAACGGCATGTAGTCGAAATCATCATCTATGGGCGGAACATTAGCTTCAAGGTAATACCCCCCCCCCTCCAACTATTTCGCCCTCTATTAATGCCGCGGCTGCCCAGACCAACTCCCGGCTTGCCCACGGTATCAAACCTGGCCCCCAAAGAGAAGCGGTACCCGCGAACGTCCCTTGCCGGATGATAATATCCGACAAGCAAATGTCGTGATATGTGCGTCTTCCATCCCCGCTCCCACAGAGGCTGCCCCACCGAATCAGAGCTCTCCATGGATTCCTCCCCCCGAAAATGAGAGCAGCGAGAATAAAAAGTAATCTCACCGTTTAGAAATCCTAAATGTCCGTTCTTCAACTGTGACTCTTCAGGAACTGTGAATCGCTGGCTCCCTTGTTCGCCGTCGCCCTCGCCAACATCAAACTCGAAAAATTGCGTGTTTGTATAGAGCGATAAATCACCTGGGTCAAATTCGGCATCCGCCTTAACTCCCTCCTCCGGCAGCATATTTAAGTCGCGAAGGTACGAGGGCCCTCCCCCTATATGTCCTGACACCGCGCCGTACAGCTTTGTAGTTTTTTGCTCAAGAGAAATAAGTGTCGAGTGGGGAGGAATGAATGGCAGTAATGGATGGGTAGGAATCCTAAATAACAAAGAAAAGTATACCTTTACATGCCAAGTAAGTCGGCAGGATGACAAAGCTTATACTATAATGTCGGGTGTTTTCACTTATAAATTTTATCCATGGGGAAGTCGCTTCCAGTCGAATCGGAGGCTGCGAGGTGTGGGGATTGCATCGCATCATTCCCACTTTCACCTTCCAGGAAGGCCAAGGATCGAAACGGTTGACCGAGTGATCGATTTATGCAGGTGCTAATACGCGGGTGATATGTTGTGATGGGCGAGCGTCCCAGGGGCACGTCTGAGCTATAGTATTCCACGGCATAGCGAGTACACGGCATAGCGAGAATGCCCATACGAATAATCCCTTTCCTATAAAAGTTCTCTGGGTATCCTCGCCTCACTGTGGACTCGCTTCGCCGTGGATTACTGTAGCTCTCTTTTGAATTTCTTTTCTTCTCTTTTGGGTTTAGACCGGCTATAGTGAGCTGTTCAGGGTATATCTTACTGCACAGAGGGAAGGGGTAGAGGACAGACGACTGAGCGGTGTGCCGGCATCGTTTGGGAAGTTCGAGCCATCGGCGTTGACAGCGGCCTATCTAGCTTAAGCTGCCCTATCTTCGAACCTAAGCACGCTAGTCATTTCTACTTAGATATTCTCCGAACAACTTCTTTCCAACCCTATCCCAACCCTATATCCAGCACGTGACTCCGCGGTCTAGGTTCATGGACTCGCGTTCACTGTGATAGCGATTTAAATTTCGATTCATTCTGTTCGTGCTTACATCTACCCCCCACTATCCCTTTATAATGCCTTTCAATGGCTTCCGCTTCCGCTTCCTCTTCTTCTAGAATGGTTGATCATTGCATCCCAAACCGCAATTACAAAGGGATAGGAGTGATGTTGGATCTTACCTGTTCTCTACGAATTTCTCTCGAGGAGTCTGTGCCGTTAGACGAGACAGTGGTTATTAGGGGTGCTGGGCTCTGCGTATGCTACCTATTTGCCTGCTCGGTGTGGTTCTGAGAATGGGTAGTTGAAGATTCGCCTCCGGTGGGACGACGCGAGAGTTGGCGAAGGGGTGATAGAGGCTTTTGGGAGATGGGTTGCTAGGGCTGAGGTCTGTTTGGTTTGGCTCTTCCGTGCTTTGAGAAAAGACGGATACTAACGAAACATAGATGTGGGGGCAGCTACTCTTCAAAACTTCTTTGCAGATATTTGATAATTCAGAGTGGGACATCATCCGTTAGTTGAACACACATACCCTCTTTACCACAGCGAAGCTGATTATTGGGTTAGTTGATCTATCGCGATTGACTACTCCTGCGTCTGAGGGGGATACTGAGCAATTAATATCTACTATGCTCCCTACCGCCACGCTTGTCTGTGTTTCTATGGAGTTTGGATTTTCTGGATTAGTTAGAGGACTACCCCCAGCATCAATATCGTCGATCGTGCCCATTGCGGATACCGCGATACGAGGTGTTTGGAGCAACGACATCGCAAATATCGCACCCTTATGCGCCCGTCCCGGGTACTTGGAAGAAGTAGGCGAGAAGGCAAGTTACATTGGCCAGATGGCTGAGGAAATTGAGAAAATCACTCGCAAGATGGGAACCGAGACGACAAGCTATAGGAGCGAGCTGTGGAAGGTTTTAATGAAAGGTTTGGGAGAGAAAAAGAGGGGGAGGCTGAAAAGTTTGATCGGGGGTGATCCCACTGAAGTGCTGGAATTGAGCGAGAGCTCTATGCTCCTGGACGAACCAGAAACTGAGGCTAGGGGAGATTTGTTTATTTTTGATGAGGAAGCAGATGATGCTTATTTCTTGGACTCGTTTGGGGATGGCTCTGGGGGCTCTGGGTGCTCATCTGAAATCCTCGGATTCATGGATGATGATGAACAGGAAGAATTGCTCCTGCAAGCTGATGATGATTCCAACGCTTGGATCTGAGGGGTGATCGCTAACCTCGAGGCTTTAAGTAAATTATCAGTGCGGTGAGAGAAGAAATCAGTATCGTACCGTAGGGTCTCAAATGATTAAACCGTCTGCTTTGTTGCTCAGGTCTAGGATTTTTTTCTTCTTTTTTTCGGTGTCTTCCAGAGGGGCTAGCCAACTTATCTTTCCCTATATCTTTCACCCCTTTTCTAAAGAAGGAAATTCTGGACCACCAAGCACACGGCTCGGCCATTTGAGATTCTAAGGCGCAAGAGTCGGTAAGACGGAAGTTTGTATCTGGGGCCACGTTTCTTATGAGGCCAGTCTAGCTGTTTAAAGGCATGCAGGTAGGGTTTTAATTGACCGAAGCCTGTTATTCAAAACTGGAGTGATGACATTTCTGGTATCGATCCTATGGGCATGCAGTGCTTGCGTTTGTTGTATGAGATGAGAACGTATTACAATGCCTTATGGGCTTTTGTGTCCGCTACCGCCAAGAAAGGGGAATACGAGCTGGTGTTTATGATATTATTGTTATGGTGCCCTTACCATAGGAATATTTCTAACAGTGTCTCCTATTTATCTTCCGTACTGTACTTATTATATCCAATTATTCATGCGCAATACGAGCACACAGCATTCAACGGGGAAACACTGTGCAAAACTGTATGAGAACCGCCTTTGCACGCCCGACACTTTTGTGCCGGCACTTATATCGTGTCCAACTATTTGAACAGTTTCCTGGCTAGCGCTTATCCCAGGAAAGAAATAGAATAGCCCGGGCCGTGCCAAGACAGGTTGGAACAAAAGGGCGCGAACGCTTCCGGGTAGGACAGCCGCTTGCTTCCGTTGGTTCTTTCCCTTCCTTGGTTTTGATCCCCACAACCTTTACTCGCACATCCTACCCCTTCCCCGTCTGACAACCTCAATACCAACCCTCATTCCGACAGATAGATTTCCCCTCCACGAAGTGCTGGACTGAGGGCCCAGAGTTCCTTTTTGACTGCAAAACCTCGACGCCCTCTGGCTTTACTGGCCTTGAAAAGAACTTGCTCTCTCCTGCGTTTTTCTCCCGCTTTCCCTTCTCCTAGGCCTTTCTTTGTTCGCGATGCGCTTGGCCGCGTCATCGCTTTTGCTGGGAGCTGCAGCTTCGCTGCTCTCCTCAGCTACAGCCCTCGCCGTTCGCTCAGATGGTTCAAAATCTTCGGCGGATTACTTTGTCAGATCCCTGCCCGGGCAGCCTCCAGGGCCGTTAGTTAAGATGCATGCTGGGTTCGTAGCTTCTATCAGTTTGCCCTGAAATCTTTCATTTGTTCTAACCCATAGCTATTATATTTAGGCATATCGAAGTCGATCATGTTACGAATGGAAATCTATTTTTTTGGCACTTTCAGAACAAACATATTGCGAATCGGCAGCGTACAGTAATATGGCTGAACGGTGGACCTGGATGTAGTAGTATGGATGGGGCCTTGATGGAAGTTGGCCCGTACAGGTTGAAAGATGATCATACACTTAGGGAAAACGAGGGGAGCTGGCATGAATTTGCCAACGTTCTTTTTGTTGATCAACCCGTCGGGACAGGATTCAGTTATGTTAATAGCGATAGCTATTTGACGGAGTTGACACAGGTCGGTTATTACTCTAGTTAGGGATGCTTTCACACTTTGGCAGCTAACACGTTGTCTCTTTAGATGTCTGATCACTTCATCAAGTTCCTGACAAAGTTTTTTGAGCTTTTCCCGGAGTATGAGAGCGATGACGTAAGATCCCCCCCCCCGGCGCCCAAGCGGGAAGGCCGACTGACACTTTATCCGTCTTGTAGCTTTACCTTTCTGGGGAGTCTTATGCAGGACAGCATATTCCCTACATAGCGGATGCTATCCTTAAGCGAAATGCCAACGCTAGAACCGAATGGAATGTTAAAGGCCTCCTCATCGGCAACGGATGGATTGATCCATCTAACCAATATCTCTCCTATCTTCCATTCGCCTACGAAAGTGGTATTGTGGAGAAGGGGTCGCCGATCGCCGACCAAATTGAAAAACAAGTCGCTGTCTGTGTCAAAACAATCGCCGAGAAGGGCAGACATCACGTTGATCTCGGCCAGTGTGAACAGATATTACAAGATATCTTGGAGAAGACTAGGCACCACAAAGATGGAAAGGAGGTATGCTGGAACATGTACGACGTGCGCCTAGAAGACACATACCCTTCATGCGGCATGAACTGGCCTCCAGATTTGTCTAGTTTGACCCCTTACCTCCGCAGGAAAGATGTTTTGGAGGCTCTCCATGTCAACCCTGATAAGCGTACTGGATGGACTGAATGTGCTGGTGCTGTTTCTTCTTCTTTCCGTGCCCTTAAGTCGAAGCCCTCTGTGGAGTTGCTACCAGACTTGTTGAAAGAGATGCCTATATTGCTGTTCTCGGGTGATAAGGATCTTATTTGCAATCACATCGGGACGGAAGAACTGATCCATAACATGGAGTGGAATGGTGGAAAAGGATTTGAGCTTGCTGGGGCTCCAGGAACATGGGCACCTCGGGAAGATTGGGTATTTGAAGGCGAGCCAGCTGGAATATACCAGAGTGCAAGAAACTTGACTTACGTTCTTATCTACAACTCGAGTCATATGGTTCCCTTTGACTTTCCTAGAAGAACGCGGGATATGCTCGACCGGTTCATGGAGGTTGATATCGGCAAAATTGGGGGCACCCCAGCTGACAGTGTAATTGGCGGCGAAAAGACACCAATTACGAGTGTTGGTGGAACGCCCAATTCGACTGCGGCAGCTGAGAAAGAGAAGGAGAAAGTTGACCGGGCCAGGTGGGCGGCCTACTATCGGTCTGGAGAAGTAGCGTTGGTCCTTGTTGCCAGTGCGGCGGCTATATGGGGGATTTTCATTTGGAAGCAACGTCATCGAAGAGGAGATCGTAAAGGGTCTTACGCCGGATTGGGTGGGATGAAAATTACTGGAGGGAGTCGGGATAGATTGGCAGGTGGAAGGGAAAGCTTTGATGAGGATGAGCTTAGGGAACTAACTGTTGAAAGCCCGATGTTTGAAAGAGATCGGGACCTCGAGGCAGGTGAGGTCGGGAGATATAGTCTTGACGGAGCCAGCGATGGTGAGTCAGACGATGAAGGAAGGGTTGAGAAAAGACCTAATGAGAAGTAGCCCGAGTTCTTTGAAGTGGCTTCGGTATCCCTTTGTTCCCCTCGCCACCTGCATTCATTTTAGTTATATTCGTCTGGGAGGGAATTGACCTTCGGAGACTCCAAGGATATCAAGTCGTATTTAATTGGCGAACTTCGGATCAAGTTAAGGCGTGTGTGTGTATATACGGGGCTGGATTTCTATTTTCTTTCATTCGAGCATGTAATATGGTTCACGGCACTTTTCTTTATATCTCGGGATAACAAAAACCACGATAGACGTCCTTTTGGAAAGACTTGTTTTAATGGCTGTGCATGTCTTAGGGGGTAGGGCCGGTGATAAGAGGTAATGCTTCGGCAAACGACATGCTCATCATCCAGGATCACTCGCCCCTCAAAATATTCCGACGGCTGTGGTGGCATTAGTGGGGGATGGGTTTACGGGCTTGCTGTGCACCATTCCTACTTTTATTACGGCGGTTAGAGAGAACGAACTCTATCCTACTATCATAGCTTACTGCAATACTTAGCATTTGTGTTACTTTAGTTTAATGATACTATATCCCCTAATCCCCTAACCCTATCATGCTTAAGATATCCTAACATGGGTAATCATTAGACTTGCCGCCGGGCACACCGGGGCATTTATCCTCCACCCCAACACTGACCATACGATATAATACCAATCAACCAGGAGTTGCGCGTGTTCCCCAACGGTGAGCATCTTGTGGTGACAGCCGGGGCTGTGACACGAGTCATGGCCGGGATACACATGTGAAAACGCCCACAAACATTTTCCACGGTCTTTTCCTCCTCTTCCCCTCTCTCTCTTCTTCATTTCTTCATAGTCATCCTCTTAATCTCTTCATATTGGCTGGCCAGCCCACACGCGAAATAATGATTCCCAAATACCCTATCATGGTGATCGCCTTTGCAGTGTTGCGCGTGGCCGCGAATCACAACTTACAAACCACCTGCGCTTCCCTAGCACTGCCAGAGCTGTAACGGAGGACTTACTGAGTCACGGTTATGGAGGAGTAACTTATATCGTAATTTAGATGCCCACTCTTATAATATTACTTTATCCTCGGCGTCCTCCACCGCGACGGCGACCACATCAA
>Ga0307507_10007693_pt1 | contig 15412 bp, 11 predicted proteins | sample 7_EM_MG_FD_207223 | JGI IMG/M metagenome (GOLD analysis project Ga0307507, IMG submission 207223) | Populus trichocarpa ectomycorrhiza microbial communities from riparian zone in the Pacific Northwest, United States - 7_EM | ecosystem: Host-associated > Plants > Roots > Unclassified | place... | reverse complement strand
CAAATCGAGCTGGAGCTACGCCACCCGCCAGCGGACGAAGCGGGGCGAAGGCGGAGGAGAGCGACATGCACAACCCGGGCAGCGTCACCCCGGAACGATTCCCCGCACAGGAGTACTTCGCGGACGGTGCGCAGTTCATCGCGGGCCGCCTGACCAAGGGCACCTCGGGCCACACCCACGCGGTCGTCGACCCGGCCACCGGCGAGGACGTGTACACGTACGAGCTGGCCGGGACGGCGGACGTGGACGCGGCCGTGGCTGCCGCCCGCGCCGCCTTCCCGGGCTGGTCGGGCGCCACCCCCGGCGAGCGCTCCGACGCACTGCACCGCTTCGCCGCCGTGCTCGCCGAGCGCGCGGACGACTTCGCCCGCGCCGAGTCCCTCCAGTGCGGCAAGCCCCTCAAGCTGACCCGCGAGTTCGACGTCCCGGGGACCATCGACAACACGGCTTTCTTCGCCGGTGCCGCACGGCATCTGCAGGGGCAGTCCGCCGGTGAGTACTCCGGCGACCACACGTCGTACGTACGCCGTGAACCCATCGGTGTCGTCGGCTCCATCGCGCCCTGGAACTATCCCCTCCAGATGGCCGCCTGGAAGATCCTCCCGGCGATCGCCGCGGGCAACACGATCGTGCTGAAGCCCGCCGAGCTGACCCCGCTCACCTCGTTGATGTTCGCCCAGGCCGCCACCGAGGCCGGTATCCCGGACGGTGTCATCAACATCATCACCGGTACGGGGAAGGTCGCCGGTGAGCATCTCGTCGGTCACCCGGGCGTGGCCATGACGTCCTTCACCGGGTCCACCGCCGTCGGCAAGCGCGTCGCCGAGATCGCGACCGCCACCGTCAAGCGCATCCACCTGGAGCTCGGCGGCAAGGCACCCTTCGTGGTCTTCGACGACGCCGATCTCGAAGCCGCTGTAAACGGTGCCGTCGCCGGGTCGCTCATCAACACCGGGCAGGACTGCACGGCCGCCACGCGCGCGTACGTGCAGCGGCCCCTCTACGACGCGTTCGTCCAGAAGACCGCCGCCCTCATGGCGAGCGTCCGGGTCGGCGATCCCTTCGCCCCGGGCACCGACCTCGGGCCGCTGATCTCGCACGTCCAGCGCGACCGCGTCGCCGGGTTCGTCGACCGGGCGCGTGGCTACGCGCGCGTGGTGACCGGTGGCGAGGCTCCTCAGGGAGATCTCAAGAACGGGGCCTACTATCGGCCCACGCTGGTTGCGGACGCCGCCCAGGACAGCGAGATCGTGCAGTCGGAGCTCTTCGGTCCTGTTCTCGTCGTCCTGCCCTTCGACACCGACGACGAAGGCATCGCGCTCGCCAACGACACCCCGTACGGCCTCGCCGCCTCCGCGTGGAGCCGGGACGTCTACCGGGCCAACCGCGCCACCCGCGAGATCAAGGCGGGCTGCGTGTGGATCAACGACCACATCCCGATCATCAGCGAGATGCCCCACGGCGGCTACAAGGCGTCCGGCTTCGGCAAGGACATGTCCGCCTACTCGTTCGAGGAGTACACGCAGATCAAGCACGTCATGTTCGACAACACCGCGGTCGCCAGGAAGGACTGGCACCGCACGATCTTCGGGGACCGACCGTAGTCGCCGCCCGGCGGTAGCCGGATATCAACACAATCGGCTACCGCCGGGTGTGAACCGGCCGCACGACCCGCGGCCACCCGCCCAGTCTCCCTTGAGTCAGAGAAAGGCCGGATCGGTGACCGACTCCAGCTCGTTCGACCCCGCGCGCTTCATCAACCGCACCCGCCTCGCCTCCACCACCGCCGCCCTGAGCCGTCGGCAGTTGCTGCGCGGCGCGGTCGCCGGGGGCCTCGCCGTGTCCGGTGCCGCCGCTCTGTCGGGCTGCGGAGTGCCGGGAGCCGCCTCCGCCAGTGACAAGGTGAAGGTCGGCCGGGCCGGCCGGGACTACTCGGACACCGAGAAGAAGCTGGTCTGGGCGAACTGGCCCGCGTACATCGACGTGGACGACAAGGACCCGAACAAGCGGCCCACCCTCGACGCCTTCGAGAAGCAGACCGGCATCTCGGTCAAGTACCTGGAGGTCGTGAACGACAACAACGACTGGTACACCAAGATCGACCCGTCACTGGTGAAGGGCGTCGACACCGGCTACGACCTCATGGTCGTCAGCGACTACATGCTCCCCAAGTACCGCAAGTACAACTACATCCAGAAGCTCGACCTGGCGAACATCCCCAACCACAAGAACATGCTCCCGGACGTCCTGCGCTCCAGCGAGGACCCGGGCCGCCTCTTCTCCGTGCCGTGGGCGTACGGCTACACGACCATCGCGTACAACAGCAACCTGGTGAAGAAGCCGATCACCTCGTGGGCCGACCTGTTCACGCGCTCCGACCTCAAGGGCAAGGTGGCGATGTTCTCCGAGATGGAGGACACCATCGGCGCCGCGCTGCTCGCGATCGGCCACAACCCCTCGAAGTTCACCGAGGCGCAGTTCAACGAAGCCCTGGACTACGTGCGGAAGGCCAAGAACACCGGCCAGTTCCGGTCCTTCACCGGCAACGACTACCTGAGCGACTTCCAGCAGGGCAACACCGCCGTCACCATGGCCTACTCGGGCGACGTGGCCCAGCTCGGCAAGAAGAACCTGGTCACCGTGGACCTGCCGAGGGAGGGCCTGGTCGCCTGGTCGGACAACCTCGTCATCCCCAACTACGCGCGGCACAAGAAGAACGCCGAGCTGTTGATCAACTACTACCTCCAGCCCACCGTGGCCGCCACCCTCGACGACTGGATCGAGTACGTCCCCAGCGTCAGCGGCGCCGTCGACGAACTGAAGAAGATCGACCCGGACGCCGTTCAGATTCCCCTGATCGTCCCCACCGACGCGATGCGCAAGAAGTCCTACGGCTTCATGTCCCTCGAACTCTCCCGACTGGACGACTACGTCAGCCGGTTCCAGCAGGTCACGGGTCAGTAGCACGCACCGTACGGACCACGCGCCGTACGACCACCACAGCGCATCAGCGACGAGAAGCACAGCGAAGGAGAGGCTCGGATGAGCACCCAAGACGTGGCCGGCCGCAGCGAGGGCGGGGACCTCCGCCTGGCCGGTCTGACCAAGCGGTTCGGATCCTTCACCGCGGTCGACAACCTCGAACTCACCATCCCCCAGGGCTCCTTCTTCGCTCTGCTCGGTGCCTCCGGCTGCGGGAAGACCACCACCCTGCGGATGGTCTCCGGCCTGGAGGCGCCCAGCGCGGGGAAGATCTTCCTCGGCGACGAGGACGTCACCGGCCGCAGGCCCTACCGGCGGCCGGTCAACACCGTCTTCCAGAACTACGCGCTCTTCCCGCACCTCGACATCTTCGAGAACGTCGCCTTCGGCCTGCGCCGGCGTGGCGTCAAGGACGTGAAGAAGCAGGTCGAGTCGATGCTCGACCTCGTCGAACTCGGCCACCTCGCGCGCCGCAAACCCACCCAGCTCTCAGGCGGCCAGCAGCAGCGCATCGCCCTCGCCCGCGCCCTCATCAACGAGCCCCAGGTGCTGCTCCTGGACGAGCCGCTCGGCGCCCTCGACCTCAAACTGCGCCGCCAGATGCAGATCGAGCTCAAGCGCATCCAGCTGGAGGTCGGCCTGACGTTCGTGCACGTCACCCACGACCAGGAGGAGGCCATGACGATGGCCGACACCATCGCGGTGATGAACCAGGGCCGCATCGAGCAGATGGGCAGCCCCGAGGAGCTGTACGAGAACCCCGGCACGACGTTCGTCGCCAACTTCCTCGGCCAGTCCAACCTGATCCCCGGCACGATCGCGGGGACCAGCGGCGACAGGGTCGAGGTGACGGCGCACGGCCAGAAGCTCACGGTCCTCGCGAGCCGATGTCGGCCGACCTCCGGCCCGGTCATCCTCGGTGTGCGCCCCGAGAAGGTGCAGATCGTCGTGGCCGAGGCGGATGTCCCCGAGGGTGCCAACCGGCTCACGGGCGGTGTGGTCATCGACGCTTCGTTCATCGGTGTGTCCACGCAGTACCTGGTCAAGCTGCCGTCCGGCGAGGAGATCTCCGTCTTCGAGCAGAACACCGGCCGCGAGATCCAGCGCCCGGGGACCGAGGTCGTCGTCCACTGGGACCCCAGCCAGGGCTTCGGCCTCGACGGCACCCAGGACATCGAGGCGGGCGCCGACGTGGACGAGGAGAGCGCCGCATGACCACGACCCTGAGCGCGCCGCCCGCCGCGCCCCCGTCGAAAGGCGGACCGGACCGGCCCGACCGCCGCGCCACCCTCACGCCCTGGCTCCTCCTGCTGCCGGGCCTGCTCTGGCTGGTCGCCTTCTTCCTCGTGCCGATCCTCACCTCGGTCGGCGCCTCCGTGCAGACCGGCAGCGCCGACGAGGGCTACAAGCTCACCTGGCACTGGGGCAATTACGCGAGCGCCATCTCGGACTACCTGCCGCAGTACGGCCACTCGCTGCTGTACTCGGTGCTCTGCACGATCCTCTGCCTGGCTCTCGGTTACCCGGTGGCGTACTTCATCGCCTTCAAGGGCGGCAGGTGGAAGACCCTGCTGATGGCACTGGTGATCGTGCCGTCCTTCACGAGCTTCCTGATCCGCACCATCGCCTGGAAGACGATCCTGGCCGACAACGGGCCGGTCACCAGCACCCTCAGGGACCTGCACGTCCTCAAGGTGACGTCGTCCCTCGGCTGGACGGTCGGCGACCACGTCCTGGCCAGCCCGGCCGCCGTGGTGTGCGGGATGGTCTACAACTTCCTGCCGTTCATGATCCTCCCGCTGTACACCTCGCTGGAGAAGATCGACCCGCGTCTGCACGAGGCCGGCAGCGACCTGTACTGCAGCCCGTACACCACCTGGCGGCGCGTCACCCTGCCGCTGTCCATGCCCGGCGTGGTCGGCGGCACCCTGCTCACCTTCATCCCGGCGGTCGGTGACTACATCAACGCCCAGCTCCTGGGCAACCCCAACACCGGCGTCGTCGGCCAGAAGATCGAGAACCTCTTCCTGCGGCAGTCCTCGGGCTACCCGGTCGGCTCCGCGATCTCCGTGGTCCTCATGGTCGGCACGCTGATCCTGGTGATGATCTACATCCGCAAGGCCGGTACGGAGGACCTGATCTGATGACGAGAACCCTCACCTGGATCCGCGAGCACCTCCTGGCGGCCGTGACCGTCCTGGTCTTCGTCTTCATGCTCGCGCCCAACGCGATCATCCTGTGGATGTCGTTCAACAAGCCGGTCGGCAGGTTCAACTACACCTGGGAGCAGTTCTCCCTGGACGCGTGGAAGAACCCCTGCGCCAGCAACGACATGTGCCAGAGCCTGAGCCTGTCGGTGGAGATCGGCCTCGTCGCCACCGTGGTCTCCACGATCCTCGGCACGATGATCGCGTTCGCGATGGTCCGGCACCGCTTCCGCGCCCGCTCCGGCATCAACGGCCTGCTGTTCCTGCCGATGGCGGCCCCCGAAGTGGTCATGGGCGCCACCCTGACCGCTCTGTTCTTCAACACCATCGGCCCCGGCTCGCTCGGCTTCTGGACCATCACCATCGCCCACATCATGTTCTGCCTCAGCTATGTGGTGGTGACGGTGAAGTCCCGGCTCGCGGGCATGGACCCGACGCTGGAGCGCGCCGCGCAGGACCTCTACGCGACTCCGACGCAGACCTTCATGAAGGTCACCCTGCCGCTGGTCGCCCCGGGCATCGCCGCCGCCGCCCTGCTGTCCTTCGCCCTCTCGGTGGACGACTACATCATCACCGCGTTCACCGCGGGACAGCGGGAGACCTTCCCCATGTACATCTGGGGCTCCGTACAGCGCGCCTATCCCGCGCAGATCGACGTGATCGGTTCGATGATGCTGCTGGTGACCATGGCGGTCATCGCACTCTCGCAGGTCCTCGGCCGAGCCCGTACAGCACGCCGCTGAACCCAGCGGAAACGCCGTATCCGAAAGACGTGATAGCGATGAATCCAGCCCGCTCGCTCGCCGACGCGCAGCCGGTGCCCTTCTGGCTGGACGACCCCGGCAAGCCCCACCCCGAACCCGCGCTCACCGGCGCCGAGACCTGCGACCTGCTGGTCGTCGGCGGCGGTTACAGCGGACTGTGGACCGCGCTCATCGCCAAGGAGCGCGACCCGCAGCGGGACGTGGTGCTGGTGGAGGGCCGCGAGGTGGGCTGGGCCGCCTCGGGCCGCAACGGCGGTTTCTGCGCCGCCTCGCTCACCCACGGCCTGTCCAACGGCCTCACCCGCTGGCCGGACGAGATCCGCAAGCTGGAGGAGCTGGGCGCCCGCAACCTCGACGAGATCGAGAGCGCGGTCGCCCGCTACTCCCTGGACTGCGAGTTCGAGCGCACCGGCGAGATCGACGTCGCCACCGCACCGCACCAGGCCGAGGAACTCCACGACTGGTACGCCGAGTTGGAGAGCAAGGGCCTGGCAGAGGGCACCGAGTTCCTGGACGCGGAAGCGGTCCGTGAACAGGTCGACTCGCCGACCTTCCTCGCCGGCCTCTACGACAGCCGGGGCGTCGCGATGCTCAACCCGGCAAAGCTGGCCTGGGGGTTGAAGCGCGCCTGCCTCCAACTCGGCGTCCGCGTCCACGAACACACCCCCGCCCTCGCCCTCAAACCGCACGGCGCCGGCATGGCCGTACGCACCCCCTACGGCTCGGTCCGCGCCCGCCGGGTCGCACTCGGCACCAACATCTTCCCGAACCTGGTCAAGCGGGTGCGCTCGTACACCGTCCCGGTCTACGACTACGCCCTGATGACCGAGCCGCTCTCCGCCGACCAGTTGGCGTCGATCGGCTGGAAGAACCGCCAGGGACTGGGCGATTCGGCGAACCAGTTCCACTACTTCCGCCTCTCCGCCGACAACCGCATCCTGTGGGGCGGTTACGACGCGATCTACCCCTACGGCGGCCGGGTGCGCGCCGAGTACGACGACCGGCCGGAGACGTACGCCAAGCTCGCCGAGCACTTCTTCACCTGCTTCCCGCAGTTGGAGGGGCTCAACTTCAGCCACGCGTGGGGCGGCGCGATCGACACCTGCTCGCGCTTCTCGGCGTTCTTCGGCACCGCCCACCAGGGCAAGGTCGCGTACGCGGCGGGCTTCACCGGACTCGGTGTCGGCGCCACCCGTTTCGGCGCGGACGTGATGCTGGACCTGCTCGCGGGGGAGCGGACCGAGCGCACGGAACTCGAAATGGTCCGCAAGAAGCCGCTGCCCTTCCCGCCCGAGCCCTTCGCCTGGACCGGCATCGCGCTCACCAAGTGGTCGCTGGCCCGCGCGGACGACCACGGCGGCCGGCGCAACCTGTGGCTGAAGACGATGGACAAGCTGGGCCTCGGCTTCGACAGCTGAGCCCCGCCCCATGGACGGGGTGTGATCTGGTTCACTCCATCGGGGTGCCGGAACCCGCGTAATGCCGGCCGGAGACCTCCCTCTCTCCTGTGACGCGACCAGCGTCGACATGAGAAAGGGAGGTCTCCTCATGACTGGGGCGAAGACGGCCGTCGAGTGGCTGGCATCCGTAGCTCCGGATCCGGAGGCCTGCCGCTGGGAATGGGAGCGCAACCCCCTCGGGGTCGCGCTGCTGCCCGCCGGCAAGGCCTGGGACGTACTCATCCTGCCGGGTGAGCTCGGCTATCCCACGCTCGATGTGCTCACCCGGGTCATCGATCAACTGGGCCCGGTACTCGTCGACTTCGGCGACGCACGGATGGGTTTCCTGGTACCGCCCGGCACCGCCGCCCGCTGGCTCGGCACCGGGATCCGCTCGGCCGGACTCGGCACCTGGATCGTCGTGCCGTACCCCGGCCGGTCGACCGGCGGAGTCCGCTGGCTGGTACCGCCGGACGGCTCCGGCACGCTCACCGATCCCGCACTCCTCGAACTCGCCATGCACGAGGCGGCGGCGGGGCTGGCCACGGAAGGGGAGGACGGGTAGCCGACAGAAGTCCCGACATACGAGGCTCCCGGTATCGGAGGTCTTGACAAGCGAATTGGTCTGGACCAAATTGGGCGCGCTCCACCCCTCCAAATCCCCCATGCCCGGAGGCACTTGTGGACCGCTCCAGACCTGTACTTGCCGTGTTCGCGACCGTGGCCCTGGCCGTGTCCGGCATCACCGCGCTCTCGTCGGCCGCCCGTGCGGCCGACGCGGACCTGGCGAAGAACGGAGGCTTCGAGTCCGGCCTCGACAGCTGGTCCTGTACCGCGAACAGCGGTACGACGGTCAAGTCGCCCGTGCACGGCGGCAGTTCGGCGTTGCAGGCGACCCCGGCCGGCAACGACTACGCCCAGTGCGCGCAGACGGTGACCGTGAAACCGGACTCCACCTACTCGCTCGCCGGTTACGTCCGCGGCAGCTACGTCTACCTCGGCGCGAGCGGCACCGGCACCACCGACGTCTCCACGTGGACCCAATCGGCCCCCGACTGGCAGCAGTTGACGACGAGCTTCCGCACCGGCCCGTCCACCACGAAGGTCACGATCTACACGCACGGCTGGTACGCCACCGGCGCCTACTACGCCGACGACATCTCCCTCACCGGCCCGGCAGTCGACGTAGGCCAACCGCCAAGCACCCCGACAGGCCTGGCCGTAGGCACCGTGACGTCGTCCTCCGTTGCTCTCTCCTGGTCCGCCGTCACCGGCGCGACGAGCTACGCGGTCTACCGTGACGGGGTGAAAGTCCAGACGGCGAGCGGCACTTCGGCCACCGTGAGCGGCCTGTCGGCCGCGACGGCGTACAGCTTCCAGGTCACCGCGGTGAACGACGCGGGCGAGTCCGCGAAGTCGACGGCGGTCACCGCGACGACCTCCACCGGCTCGGGCCCCACCTCCGGCCTGCCGACCCACGCCCTCGTCGGCTACCTCCACGCGAGCTTCGCCAACGGCTCCGGCTACACGCGCCTGGCCGACGTCCCCGACAGCTGGGACGTCATCGACCTGGCCTTCGGCGAGCCGACTTCCGCCACTTCGGGCGACATCCGCTTCAACCGCTGCCCGGTCAGCGAGTGCGCGAACGTCGAGAGCGACGCCGACTTCAAGGCGGCCGTCAAGGCCAAGCAGGCGGCCGGCAAGAAGGTCCTGATCTCCATCGGCGGCGCCAACGGCCAGGTCCAACTGACCACGACGGCAGCCAGGGACACCTTCGTCTCCTCGGTCTCCAACATCATCGACACCTACGGCCTCGACGGCCTCGACATCGACTTCGAGGGCCACTCCCTCTCGCTCGACGCGAGCGACACGAACTTCAAGAGCCCCACAACTCCCGTGGTGGTCAACCTGATCTCGGCCCTGAAGACCCTGAAGGCCAAGTACGGCGCGAAGTTCGTGCTGAGCATGGCGCCCGAGACGTTCTTCGTGCAGATGGGCTACCAGTTCTACGGCACCGGCAAGTTCGGCGGCCAGGACCCGAGGTGCGGCGCGTATCTGCCTGTCATCTACGCCCTGCGCGACGACCTCACCCTGCTCCACGTCCAGGACTACAACTCGGGCCCGATCATGGGCCTCGACAACCAGTACCACACCATGGGCGGCGCCGACTTCCACATCGCGATGACGGACATGCTGCTCACGGGCTTCCCGGTCGCGGGCGACACCACCAACATGTTCCCGGCCCTGCGCCCCGACCAGATCGCCATCGGCATGCCGGCGTCGGTCAACGCGGGCAACGGCTACGTCGCCCCGGCCGAGGTCACCAAGACCCTGGACTGCCTGACGAAGAAGGTGAGTTGCGGCTCGTACACGACCCACGGGACCTGGCCCGCGCTGCGCGGACTGATGACCTGGTCGATCAACTGGGACCGGTACTCGAACTGGGAGTTCCAGAAGACCTTCGACGGCTACTTCGGCTGAGGGTCGTTTCGAAAGCGGCCGAGGAAGAGCCGCAGTGAAGTGAGCAGCACGGTCCCGAGGCACCAACTGGCCACGACGTCCAGTGGCCAGTGGTAGCCCCGGCGGACCAGCCCGAAGCTGACACCGGCGACGAGCAGCGCGCAGAGGATGACGGCTCCGCGGCGGGCGTACGACGTCCGGAGCCAAGGGAGGAGAACCAGGGTCGCGGAGCCGTACGCGATCATCGCGGTGGCCGTGTGGCCGGAGGGGTAGTAGCCGGTGCCGGGCGGGACGGCCGGGGTGCCGCCGCGGGCGATCCGTTCTTTGAGGGGGACGACGATCGCCGGGACCAGGGCCATCAGCACGGCCGCCGCGAGGGGCGGCAGCCACCAGCGGTCCGTACCTGTGGCACGGCCGCGCCAGCCGACGTAGACGAGAAGGGCGACGAGGACGGGTACCGCGACCTGGATGTTGCCGAGGTCGGCGAGGAGTTCGGAGGCCCGGTCCGGGTGGACGAGCGCGCGGCTGAGGCGGGTGTCCAGGCGGAGGAGGGGGCCGTCGGCTGCGACCTGCCAGGTGATCAGCGCGAAGAGCAGCGCGGGAAGGGCGAGAAGCAGCCAGAAAAAGGAGGTCGGCCGACCTGGAGCAGGGGGGGTAGCTCCAGGCCGGCCGTCCGGATCGGATGGCCGGCCGCCCCGGGGGGTTTGGGGCGGGCGACTGTCCGATCGGTGAGGAGATTCGGAGCCAGAGGCTCCTGTTGTGTGCGCGAGGGCACGACCAGGTCGAAGCTGGGGAGGCCCCGGCCTGAAATCGCCCACAGTCCCCTGTGGGCGGGGTGTATCTCTCATCTGGAAAGAACCTACGGCAGTGACACGAGGGAAGACAGGCGGAATCGGGTCCCGTCATGCACCCCGCACACCTTCTTCACACGGCCTGACGCCCGCCGCCCCGGCCCCGGATCCATGGTGGATGAAAGTGTTGGGGCTGGTGGGGCGCAAGTGGCCCAACTCCTGTGTGGGAGCTGCGAGTTGCATGTGGCAGGGATGCGCGGGAGTGCATGGCTCGGAGTGGCTCAGATACGTGCGAACGCCTGCTCGATGATGTCGAGCCCCTCGCTCAGCAGGTCGTCCCCGATGACCAGCGGGGGCAGGAAGCGGAGCACGTTGCCGTAGGTGCCACAGGTCAGGACCAGCAGCCCCTCCTGGTGGCAGGCCTTGGCGAGCGCGGCGGTCGCCTCCGGGTTCGGCTCCTTGGTCGTACGGTCCTTGACGAGCTCGATGGCGATCATCGCGCCGCGCCCGCGCACGTCGCCGATGATGTCGAACTTCTCCGCCATGGCCCCGAGCCGGGCCTTCATGACGGCCTCGATGTTCTTGGCCTTGGCGTTGAGGTCCAGCTCCTTCATGGTCTCGATCGCCCCGAGCGCACCGGCGCAAGCGACCGGGTTGCCGCCGTAGGTACCACCCAGCCCACCGGCGTGCGCGGCGTCCATGATCTCGGCGCGCCCGGTCACGGCGGCGAGCGGCAGCCCGCCCGCGATCCCCTTCGCGGTCGTGATGAGATCCGGGACGACGCCCTCGTCCTCACACGCGAACCACTGCCCGGTACGGCAGAACCCGGACTGGATCTCGTCGGCGACGAACACGATCCCGTTGGCCTTGGCGAACTCGCTCAGCGCCGGCAGGAAGCCCTTCGCCGGCTCGATGAAGCCGCCCTCGCCGAGGACCGGCTCGATGATGATCGCGGCGACGTTGTCGGCGCCGATCTGCTTGTTGATCATGTCGATGGCCTGCGCGGAGGCCTCGGCACCGGCGTTGTCCGGACCGGTCGGCCAGCGGTAGCCGTAGGCCACCGGGACGCGGTACACCTCGGGCGCGAAGGGGCCGAAGCCGTTCTTGTACGGCATGTTCTTCGAGGTCAGCGCCATCGTCAGGTTGGTCCGGCCGTGGTACCCGTGGTCGAACACGACGACGGCCTGCCGCTTGGTGTAGGCCCGCGCGATCTTGACGGCGTTCTCGACGGCCTCGGCGCCGGAGTTGAACAGCGCGGACTTCTTGGCGTGGTCACCCGGGGTCAGCTCGGCCAGCGCCTCCGCGACCTCCACGTACCCCTCGTACGGCGTGACCATGAAACAGGTGTGGGTGAAGTCGGCGAGCTGCGCGGAGGCACGGCGTACGACGGCCTCGGCGGAGGCGCCGACGGAGGTCACGGCGATGCCGGAACCGAAGTCGATGAGCCGGTTCCCGTCGACGTCCTCGATGATCCCGCCGCCCGCGCGCGCGGTGAAAACGGGCAGCACGGAGCCCACACCGGCGGCGACCGCGGCGATACGGCGGGCCTGCAGCTCCTGCGACTTCGGGCCGGGGATGGCGGTGACGACGCGGCGCTCCTGCGGAAGTGCGGTCATGAGGGGCTCCTGGGGTGGTGCGGACGCTTTTCTTCTTTCTTCCTTTCTCGCAGGCTAGGGCGGGTGACCGGGGGTGGGCATGCTCCATGTGGGCGGTGTCGCCCGGTCGGCTTGTCCGTGGTGGACATGGCGGCCCGGTCAGGGGAGTGTGGCGGTCCGGCCGTGTAAGCGGTGAACTCCCCTTGTGGGCGCGTTAGATTGACTCGCTGACGGTGTACGGAACGGCTGGTCAAGGGGCGAGGGCGAGGACGATGGACAGCGACGGGACGCGGGACGCGCGGGGTACGCATGCGAATCCTGTGCCGCGTCCGGCGGGGCCGGTGGACACACCGGGGGAACGCGCCGTACCGCCGAGGCCGGCACACGCACCGAGCGCGGTCGGCCCCGCTGTGGCCGACTGGCTGGACGAGCCCCGGCCCGCCGCGGGACCCGGTATCTGGCGATTCGGATACCGCGTGCCCAAGCCGGAGCGGAAGACAGACCGGCTGTCACCGATCACCATCGTCGGCGTCGTCGTCCCGCTCGTCGTGGGCATGGTGCTGTGGTCGCTGTGGAAGCACGGCAGCATCCCTTACCAATGGGCACTGCTGAGGGTGCTCACACCGAACGACTGGTGGTGGGCCGGCACCACGACGCCCAAGGGAAAGGGCGTCGAGGCCGTGGCGGTCGCCGACGGCGTGTTTTTCGCCATCCTGGTCTACGGCATGGCACGCCTGGGGAGCTGGCCGGAGATCATCCGGCACCTGGTCACCCGCCGCGCGCAGCCGGCCCGGGCGCTGCTTGCCCTGCTGGGTGCCGTGGTCGCCGTGAACCTGGTCGTGATCCCGAGCGCTTTCCCTTCTGCCGTCGGCTGGAACGCGCTTCCGGTGGCCGGTCCGCTGTACCACCTCATCGACCTTTTCCCGGGCGGTTACGACTTCATCTCCACGCCGTTGATGGGCAACCTGCTCTACGTGGTCATCGGCCTGCTGCTGGTCTGGCCGTTCGCCCGTATCGGCGGCTGGCTGCCGCTCGTCCGGGAGTGGTACGGCGCGGGCGGCACCGCCGCTCCGACGGCCGTCGCCGAGCAGGCGCCGGCCGCCGGATCACGGGCGCACTGGCCCGAACTGCGGGAGGCGGGGCAGTTCGAGGCCGCCGACATCCTCACCGCCGCGGTCCAGGCGGGGCGGATGAACGACGTGGACTGCGCGCGCGTCGAGCAGGCCTGGAAGCGGGCCCGACGGACCGGCGACCTCGCATCCTTCACCCAGACCGTGCTGCGCACCGCGGGCGGTGCGTGGACGCATCCCTCGGGCTCCCGTGACCTGCCCGGCCGCACCGCGCGGCACGACCTGCTCGCCGGTCAGGTGCGGATCGGGACCTGGGTTCCGGGGGAGCGCACCCCGCTCGCCTACCGCGGCGCCGGCACCGCGCTCGGCCCGGACACCCTGGCAACCTCTCTGCTTGTCGTCGGCCCTTCCGGTTCCGGCAAGACCCGGCACGTGGTGCGGCCGTTGGTCGAGAACCTCGCCTTGCAGGCACTCACCGGCCGTTGCGCCGTCGTCGTGGTGTGCGAGGCCGGTGCGCAGCTGGGCCCGGACGACGCGTTCGACGTGGTCGTCCGTATCGGGGACCCGGCCTCCGTCCACGATCTCGACCCGTACGCCGAGTCCGACGACCCCGACGAGGCCGCCGCCCTGCTCGCCGAGGCCCTGACCGGTGACCTCGACACGGTCGGCACCCAGCGCGCCGCCACCGTCCTGGCCCAGCTCCTCGGGCCGTACCGGGCCGCTTACGGCAGGTTCCCCACGCTGCCCGTGCTGCGTGAACTCCTGGAAGGCGAGCCGCGGAACCTGGCGGAGCTGCGGGCAGCCCTCACCGGCGACGAACATGCCGTCATGCGCCGCGAACTCGACGCCCGTACCCGCCACCCAGACGCCGGCAACGACCCCGGCCAGGCGCTTGCCGACCGGCTCGCACTGCTCGACCGCCCGACGTTCGCCGACTTCTTCGGCGCGCAGGGCGCGGCCGTACGGCCGTTCTCGCTGCGAGCTGTCGCCCATCATCCGCTGCGTGTCCGTATCGACCTGCCTGAGCATGGGCACGAAGAGGCGGCCAGGCTGCTCACCCGGCTGATCCTCGCCCAGTTCGCCGCAGTGGCGCGCGGCCGGAAGCGTGGGCATTTCGCCTGCCTGGTCCTCGACGACGCCACCGGCACGGTGACCACCGAGTCGCTGCGCCGGATCCAGAGGCTGCGTTCCGAGGACGCGGGTGTCGTCCTTGCGCTGCGCACCGTCGGCGACGTGCCCGAGAACCTGCACGGCCCGCTGTACGGCGCGGTCGGCTGCCGCATGGCCCTGGCGGGCGTCACCACCTGGGACGGCAGCCGGTTCGCGCAGGCATGGGGCACCGAGTGGGTGGAGACCACGGATGTCGCCAAGCACACCGTCTTTGCCGACCAGCCCATGACCCGGGCCATGCACGCCCTCCGCAAGCTGATCACCGGCAAGGCCGTGACCACGGAGGCGGTCACCGTCCGCCAGGTGGAGCGCGAACGCTGGTCCGCGTCCGAACTCGCGCACGGTGTCCCGGCCGGCCACGCGGTGTTGTCCCTGACCAGCGTGAAGGGGGAGCACGCGCCGCCGCTGCTGGTGGATCTGCGGGGCCCGGGGCTCTGAACCGGACATACGGGGGCGTGGTGACCGTACGGTGAGGCAGAATCGGGAGAGGTCGTTCATACGCGGCGGCCAAAAGATCGCCGTGATCGCTCGCGCTTGATCTTCCTTGCTCTTCCTCTACGGATCGTCTCCGACCTGAAGGCACCATGCCCCCCACCCTCGCCTCCCTCGTCCACCACTCCGCGCTCAAGCTCACCGTGCGCGCCGGCGAGGGCCGGCTGGACGTGCCCGTCCGGTGGGCGCATGTCAGTGAGCTGGCGGACCCGGTGCCGTACATGGAGGGCGGGGAACTGCTGCTGACCACCGCGTTGAAGTTGGACGCGGAGGACGCGAAGGCCATGCGGCGGTATGTGAAGCGGCTGGTGGGGGCGGGGGTCGTCGGGCTCGGGTTCGCCGTCGGGGTCAACTACGACGAGATTCCCGAGGTGCTGGTCGACACCGCCGAGGAAGAGGGGCTGCCGCTCCTCGAAGTACCCCGGCGCACCCCCTTCATCGC
>Ga0307507_10007691_pt1 | contig 15417 bp, 8 predicted proteins | sample 7_EM_MG_FD_207223 | JGI IMG/M metagenome (GOLD analysis project Ga0307507, IMG submission 207223) | Populus trichocarpa ectomycorrhiza microbial communities from riparian zone in the Pacific Northwest, United States - 7_EM | ecosystem: Host-associated > Plants > Roots > Unclassified | place... | reverse complement strand
CATGTGATGGTTAAAAAGAAAACAAACAAAGAAAATAGAGTTTTCTTTTTTAAATTTAACAAATAAAATAATCTTATTATTAAAATATTGTTTTGAAGGATAAATTTTCTCACAGGAGCACTAAATTCAAAGGTCAAAATCAAGTAAAATATTTTTATGAATGTTCGGGATGCTATTAAAATTATAATTTTTAAAAAATTATTTTAATATGTTATATCAAAAATAATTTTTTAAAAATAAAAAATATTATTTTAATATATTTTTAAATAAAAAATACTTTAAACTACAATAATTACCCCATTTACAAACCCCCCTTAAAAAAGAAAAATCAACTAATTGAAAAGGTAAAAAGAATTTGGGTACCAACTATGCAATTTTCCCTTCCTTTTAATGTACAGATATTTTATAATTACATCGAGAAAAGAAAAATAAATAAATAAAAAATTCCTTTGCTGCCTCGGGCGAATCCAGAATGGAGTTATCAACTGTCACCACCTGCACAGGGTTTCACCAAAACCTCACCCGCTCAAAAGCCTTATCTTTTCCATTAATTCCCAGCGTATCCACCACCAGCAGCTGCCAACGTACTTCTGAAACTGCAGCTGCTGCAGCAGCAGCAGCAGCAACAACATCACTTGTCAATGAACCTTGTAATGATGACTCACAACCGGCAACAACTACAAGAAGAAGACCAAAAGGTGGCGCAGTTGATGCTCAAAGGCGTCAGTCTAAGTCATACATGTCTAGAAAAGCTGCCATTCTTGAAGTTCAACAATCCCCTCATTTGGATTCTGCTCTTCAAAGGTCCTTCCTTTATCACTTCTCGTCTTCTTCAATGATACGTAGTGCAGTCCTGGACTTGAATTTGGTTTGAGTCTTTTCACTAGTGCCAAGTCTTTACTTTCTTATGCTTTTGTTTGTGTTTCCCTATGAGTTATAGGGTAGTTGAGTGAAAAGGTGACCTGGGTTTTAATTTTTCTTCTTTTTAATGTCTTTACAAAGATTGGGATCCCTGGTTGTGATCAATGCCTGACCTGTTTATTACCTCATATAGCATTTTAGATTTTTTTTTCTGCAATCAGGTACATTAGTAGTCACACTCAGATAGTAATCTTGCCCTTCTGTAATGTACCATGGTTCACATAGGGGACACTAATCTCATTGTTATTGATAAAGCGGTCTCTCTTTTTTGTTGGAGGTATGGTGGGGTGTGGAAATGTAAAGGGCCTTACATTAGATTAATGGGAGATTTGGGCAGCCAAAACATCAAAATGAGGACTCAAAGAAATCTGGTTGTGTTTGACTCGAATGCCTTTCTGATTATTTTCATCTTAAAGTATTGTTTTTATTTCTTTGATTAGTTAATTAAGTTGTTTGATGTAAATGAAACAGTCTGTCTATTACTGATTATACAGATTAGGAGGGATGTTGAAGGTGCAAGACTTGAATATCATTTTGCGGAATTTTGGGGAGCAATGCAGATGGCAGGATCTTTCTCAGGTTCTGCTGTTTCTTTATTCTGACGCTCATGTTTCTTAAATGCATTTACATAACTAACTTCCTGATGCTTTCAGCACGTCATCTCTTTGTTTCTTGGTTTAGTATTTTTTGTGTGCTCATTATCATACAGTCTTTCACAGGTGCTGCTCCTCTCATGGTGAAATACATTTTATTTTTTCCTCTTTTTCATATTCTTAGATTTGATTCTTCCATGATGTGATTTTAATACCAAGTCAAGTCCCTGGAATACTGGTCCCAGATTAGAAGAAAATTGTCTTTTACTTTAACTGTAGATTTATTGTTCTATCATTGAGACTATTTTGGTACATTTATATTTTTTCCAGTGGTGTCAGCACCTATTTTAGACTTGTTACTATATTTTAGAGACACAGAAAGATGATGAAATTGCGGTGTCCAATAACAAGAAACACAATTGACACTATGCATTATCTTTATCATCATGAATTCACATCCTATTGCAACTTTTTCCCTCCTAATAAACGGGTAATTTTTCATTCAACATGATATGTGAAGAGTTGCATGTATAGGGGCAGAGTTAAGGCTTACATGGAATCAGACTAAGTGGGGCATAATAATCATCAACAATTCAATTTGCTCTAAATTTTTGTTGCAGTTTCTCATTATTTTGACTCGTAGCCAGTTGGCATACAGGGCTGAGTGCCACCACAGCTTAAACTTTCTAAAGTTTTGTCAGTCAAGAACAACTTTAAGAAAGCGGTAATGAGAGGAACTATAGTTTATCCAACTTCATATCTTTCAATTGCATATAATTTAATTGAATACTTAAAGGTAAATGACCAAAGAAGTACTTTTAAGGTAAAAACACAGTAATTAATAGGCTCACATCTCCAATTCATTAAAACTGAGTAAGGGATCTAGACAATCCAATTTTAAATGATTCACAATTTTGCTCCATAGAGTCTTCCTATTTTTATTTTTATTTATTTTTTGATATTTTGGGTGTGGGTAGAATCAGTAACTCAAGAAGAGACAGACTTTGGTTCTTGGTAAGAGTAGATCACTAATAAGTGCTTGTCATTACATCGATCAAATTTATGGTTTTGTGAAGTTATCTGTTGAGAGTTCATGGGATCATATAATTAATGTGTCCATCTTGCATTTGAATGCAGCGGAATGCTTTAGTTGTCAGGTATCAAAATGCTTTCCTTCTTTTTCATGATACCTGCATTCATGTATAGCATCAACCCTTTAAGCATCATCAGAAAAGGATATCCACATCTATGTTTTTTCTATTTTGATCAATCAATTTTATCTTCACCACAAAAGGATTTTTTGCTAGAATTATAGGTTGATTGTTTTTACAGCTCTTCTCTAATTTCTACTCATTTTGTGCTGAGAACTTTCCATTCAGAATTCACTTCATCTGCCAAAAGGACTTTTGTGTTATTGTAACCCCCACTCTTCTCGGTGTGCATGCTTGCCTGCCAAATTGAGGTTTTTTTTTTTTTTTTTTGTCTCAACATAATCTGTAACTTCAGTTGTTTTTCTTTCCCTGTAGTTGAGATTATTCTTGTTTCATCTTTACTTTTGTGACTATTGCAGCTCTTTGATTGGATGCAACGGCACAACAAAATCAGTGCTTCATCTTATAGCAGTTATATAAAGTTCATGGGGACAAGTCTTAACCCGGCAAAGGCACTAGAAATATACCACAGCATTCCTGATGAATCAACAAAAACTAATGTCTTCATATGTAATTCACTTCTTAGATGCCTGGTCAGGAATACCAAGTTCGATAGCAGCATGAAATTCTTTCATAAGATGAAGAACAATGGTCTAACACCAGATGCTATTACATATAGTACGGTATGTAAAATTTGAAGTGCCATTTAGTCATTTAAATTTGCAACTACAGCTAGAGAAATGAGGATGGAATTCAATCTTTGGTAGACATTATCACACTAGTCGTATTGACATTTGCTTTATTGTTGCTTCTTGTCTAACAATTATCGTAAAAACATGCATCCATAATATGGGTCTAAGAATGGAAACAGTAGCTGATGGTGTCTGAATGCAGTGCCCTACATCATTATTGCGCATGGGTCTTTACATGGCTCCTATTTAATGTTTTAGATGTTAAGTTAGGAACATGCCTCTCCACGTCTTCAAGCTTTTATTGTTTTTTCTCTGGTGCCATACAACAAACCCATATATAGTAATGTCTTTATGTGTACATGGGAATGTGTTAAGTTATATACAACTTTATATATGTGTGTGTATGTATGATTTAGACCAAAACTGCATCTGTTAAGATTTCATACTGATTCCATTTTATTTTGTTTTAAGTTGGTTGACCTGGCACTCAAACCTACTGCAGAAAGAGAGAATGTGTTCATTCATAATTGATATAGTCATATATTTACTCTATATAGAATCAGCTACATGCCTGCTTTTTAATCTACTGGGGAACAGAAGATTTTCTTGCATTCTAATTTTTCTGATTTCTTTCATTCACCATCATAACTAATATTTTTTTTGGTATCTTAGCTGCTTGCTGGGTGCATGAAAATCAAAGATGGGTATTCTAAGGCATTGGATCTGGTTCAGGAACTGAATTATAATGGATTGCAGATGGACAGCATAATGTATGGGACACTTTTGGCAGTTTGTGCTTCAAATAATCGGTGTGAAGAAGCACAAAGCTACTTTAACCAGATGAAGGATGAGGGTCATTCGCCTAATATATTTCATTATAGCTCGTTACTCAATGCATACTCTTCTGATGGAAACTACAAGAAGGCTGAAGAGTTGGTGCAGGACATGAAATCTTCAGGGTTAGTACCAAATAAGGTTTGTTTCATGTTTTTCTTGCCATGGGTTTTTAGTGGTGTAACATCTTTTTTTCCATTACAATAAATATAATAGAATTCTGTATTCATTGTCCCTATTGCCAGTGTCTATTTCTATCCTCTTATTACCAAGCTCCAAACTGACTTGGTTTCAGTGGCTCTGAATTGATGTTGGTTCAAATAATAACAATAATTGTGGGAAAAAAAAGTAAACTATAGCCCTTCCTAAATAGATCATAAAAAAAATAACCCATTTTTTAGATTTAATTCCACTGCTAGACTTCAATGGCTTATACTTGTGGAAACAGTTAAGGTCAAACACTTTGTTCCTTATCATGATGCCTTTTGTTGTAGTTATGAGGAAATTTGACCATAAAATATGTAATTGAGGTCAATGGTATTCTTGTTGCAGAACATTACTTTATAGCTTCTTTCATTTTCTTCTTGTTGCAGATTCAATTTTTTCTTGATCTCTATTTGGTATATTGTGCTGCTTAGACCTTTTGATTTGATATATTTTCATTTATTTGTCAGATAATAGATGAACATCGAGACCTTTTCTTAGCCTTATTTGCTGCTTTTTTGTCTCTTGGACTGTTTTTCTTACACTGTTTTCTTTTATTTGTAAACAAATAAATTAATCATTAAATCCTTGGCATCAGTGTTTTTTAATTTCATTCTAATGCTTGCAGGTAATATTGACAACTCTGTTAAAGGTATATGTAAGAGGAGGCTTGTTTGAAAAATCCAGAGACCTTCTGGTAGAACTGGATACCTTGGGCTTTGCAAAAGATGAGGTAAATGAAGCTCAAACTGACATATTTATGTCTGATCAAAGCCGTATTTTCTATCTCTTATGTTTTTGGATGGAAATTGAGACTGAGGAAATTATGTCAACAAATTGGGTCCAGGTTCAATATTTTCTGGAATCTACAGCCATCCTTCTTTTTTTTCTTTCCTTTTTCTATGCTCCTGTAGCTCATTACATGTAAATCAATTTGTAGATGCCCTATTGTTTATTGATGGATGGCCTTGCTAAGAATGGGCTCTTAGATGAAGCAAGATCAGTTTTCAATGAAATGAAGGAAAAACGTGTTAAATCTGGTATGTAATCTATGACATGTTGGCATTTTACAATTCTCATCTGATACTTATCTAAAACATCTGTGACTATGGATTTGGTAACCTGCTTGTGTTAGTGTGAATAAGAAGCTTAAATGCCGTTTAGTTACCCATAGAGTTAATCTCTAAGGGTTTGTCTTAAATTAAGTGGAAGCATATTTAACTTAATATATATGATCTTCATCAAGTGTGCTATTTTCCATGTTGATCCTCTGTAATCAATTTTGGGGATTGAAATTATTTGGCAATGGATTCAGGATAAGTTTTTCTTTTTGGTTTTGGATTTGATTTTATACTATCCGCCAGCTTCTAATGTCCTGCTTTGTTCGGAGATTGGAACCATTATTACTACACGCAATTCACTACAATATGATGTTTGATAGATGGCTTATATGAACCCGTATCACTGTTAATGTGTGAATATTGACTTTGTTTGACCATTTTGTTTGTTTATAAGCTGTCTGAACTGCATTTGTTCATGACTACATTTTGTCACATTCTCAGATTGCTAGAATATTTTGTGCATGCTTCTACAATCTATACACTGTTGTTTTCTTTCAAGAGAAAACCTACATTTTGTGAACATAAATCCCTTTTCCTGCCTTCAGGTGGCTATTCGTACAGTATCATGATTTCATCATTTTGCCGAGGTGGCCTTTTTGAAGAGGCAAAGGAGTTGGCGGAGGAGTTTGAAGCCAAGTATGATAAATATGACGTAGTTATATTGAATACAATTCTTTGTGCCTACTGTAGAACAGGTGAAAAAGAGAGTGTGATGCGAACAATGAGGAAAATGGATGAATTGGCGATCAGTCCTGACTATAATACTTTCCATATTCTTATCAAGTATTTTTGTAAGGAGAAGTTATATATGCTTGCTTACCAGACCATGGAAGACATGCATAGGAAAGGCCATCAACCTATGGAGGTATGCTCGCTTTTTATTTATACCTAACTTCTTGCTAAGAGACTTCTGAGAATGCCCCTTTGATTTATTTATCCATTCGGTTTATTTCCAATACAGTTTGAAGTCTTTTAATCTTATTGGCTATTGAATTCAGACATGATCATGCAAAAGCATGATAAAGACCTGGAAATTAAGAAACTGATCCAGTACTTTCTAGTAACCTTTGAAAATGGGCTGCAATCTGTAATTTAGAATAAATAAATTAACTGAAAGATTGTGACTGTGAAGCTTTTTACATCTATTCTTTTTTCCAGGAGCTTTGTTCCTCATTGATTCTTCATCTTGGTAAAATTAAAGCCCATGCAGAAGCCTTTTCTGTTTACAGTATGTTGAAGTCTAGCAAAAGGACAATGTCTAAAGCCTTTCATGAGGATATTTTACACATTCTTATTGCTGGAAGGCTTCTCAAAGATGCTTATGTAGTAGTTAAGGTATGCTGTACTCTCTTGAAGATTATTGGATATATTATCTGTTCTTGCATTGATTGTTTTCTTTAAACATTTTTGTCAGGATAATGCAGAATTGATCTCTCCAGCTGCAATTAAGAAGTTTGCAAGCTCATTTGTGAAGCTTGGTGACATCAATTTGATAAATGATGTTATGAAGGTTATTCATGGTTCTGGATACAAGATTGATCAGGTAATGACAATGGACTTGTATGAAATTATATTTGGTGATATTTTGCTTGTTTTTGTTTGACGGAGAAACTTGCAGTTCAGTCTTTACTTCTAGTTCATATTACCATGCCAAACTCATGATGCATGTTAGGTTGTGGGGACTCTATTATAAAGATGAATGCGTGCTGGGAATTGTAAACTAGTTCATATTACCATGCCAAACTCATGATACATGTTAGGTTGTGGGGACTCTATTATAAAGATGAATGCATGCTGGGAATTGTAAACGCTAGAGGCATCAGGATTTGATGATTTCCTGTATCATATTGAAAAAAGTTCTGCAGCATTTTTTCCTTAGTCTTAGATGGCATCAGAATACCAGATGGTCTCCAGTTGAGATAAGAAGAACTAAGGGTAAAATTCATTATTCCCCTAAAGTATATAGGTTCTATCAATTACCCCCTGACATCTATCAATTTATCAATAAAGTCTTTTGTCTATCTATGTTAGCAAAACTAATGGAAATGCCCTTTTATTTTGCAAACTTCAATTTACTCTGAGAAGTATGGATAGTTTATCAATTAGCTACTTAAACAAATTTTAACATGAGTCAGTTTAAGGATAAAATTTGATTTTGAAAACAAAGCAAATTCACTTGAAAAAAAGGGCATGGAAAATATAACCTATGCAATTCAATCAATAAAGGAAAGGTACAAAACAAAGTTCACCTAAGATTTTTTTTTTAAAAACTAGACCAATAAAAACATAAAATATAAAGCCACATTCACTTTAGATTTATATATATATATTCATTTTGAAAAAGAAAAACACAGTCAACATGATATATTTTTCAAAAAAAGTTAAGGTGGGAGTTGATATAAAAAGGGGCACTGAGTGTTGTAGCTTTGTGGAGATTTCTACTATTAGTTTTCGTAAGGTTGGATGAGGTGGCTTCTCGTGTGTAATGATGTTGAGCTAGTGAAAATACATTAAGAAAGAGAAGTGGAGAAGGCAAAATAATAGATCAAAGAAAATACATGTGAAATTGATTTTGAAACTAAATTAGTTTCCACTTTTTTTCATTCTATAAAAGTTTACATATTTAGCAAGTTGAACTTGTGTCTAAATCATACACTTGAAAGTGCTTCAATTTCCCCCCCCCTCTAAACTAACTATAAGTATAAAAATCTTCTATTAATCGAATTTTAAGGGAGTTTGGCTTTGTATTTTTCACTGTCTTATACTTTTATTTTATTTTATTGATTTTTTTTTTATAAATATTAGTGAATTTGGCTACGCATTTTCATTTTTGATCAGATTGTACATTTATCAGATTATTTTTTTTTAAAACAAAATTGGGTTTTCTAAACAAAAACAAAATTCTTAAACTTTTATCAACTCCCCTAGATGATGCAGCAGTAGCAAGGAAGGCTTTCTGAAAACAGCTAAGAAATTGGGTTTTCTTGAACTTTAAAGGCAATGAAATCAGAGGATTTAATACCAACTGATGTAGAACAAGACAGATGAAATTCAAGGAAGTTTTCAATCCACTAGGCAACCCTTAATCCCTCAAGAAGTGTTTCCTGAATCCACAAGAGAGGGGTTTTTAAATCCACAAAAAAACGAAGAAAATAATCATGAAGTTCTAAATCTACCTTCCTAATCCAATGTATAAATGTGATAAATTAGGAAATAAAATCCTAATAAATAATAAAATAATCACAAGGAGGAAACTTGCAAAAGAATGAAGCCCAATAAAATTAATAAAACTACAATTATCTTGAAAATTATTCTTCTTGTACCGCATCAGTTGGGCACGCCCACACATTAGAACTTGCACTTTCCCTACACCAGCAATTTGCATCAACTCTTGAGGAATATGACTTCTGAGTAGTTGATAGATAAATGCACGGCATGCAACTTCAGAGTCCAATTTCCCTCCCTGACCCTAAAATCTAAGTCATTTTTCAGCATAATGAGCTGTCTTCTTTTTCACAGGAACTATTTCTGATGGCTGTGTCACGTTACATTGCTGAACCTGAAAAGAAGGACTTGCTTATACAATTGCTACAATGGATGCCAGGCCAAGGTTATGTTGTTGATTCCTCAACAAGAAACCTGATCCTTAAGAACTCACACTTATTTGGCCGCCAGCTCATTGCTGAGATCCTGTCCAAGCAGCACATGACGTCAAAAGCCTTGAAAGCTCAGTAGACGAAGGAAAACTAGTCTAGAACGAAAGGAGGTTTAGGGTAACCCAACTTTTGGAGTTTATCCTTTTCTAGCATTTTTAACCAAGTGGGTTACATTTTCCCTCTCCATCTTTTGTGTAGAACTGTTCTTACTCCATGGATATCTTATAGATCTGACTATACATGGATGTGACCAGATTTAGAAATTTTCCTGTTTTAATGTAGCGAGTAATCATCACCATCAAAAGAAAAAAAAAAGAAGGTAATTAGTGATCCTGATTCTATTTGACAACACTACTTTTTTTTTAAGCATTGATGCTGCCTAACTTTGGGATACTTGTAAAAAAAAATAAAACTTTTAAATTGCGATTACCCGTTATAGTTTATATATCCAATGTTAATAGTAGTTTTTAAATCTGATGAATCGAACTATAACATCCACATAGATATTAGATACAAAAAATCAAACAAGAGCACAATTTCCCTCTCTTTTCAAAAATTTGGTAATTAATTATAGATCTGAAAGAAAACAAAAGGTTGTGATGAAGCTGGAATTACAAACTATGGTGGCAGAACTGCTTGATGATTTCACAGAGGATGAAGTTAGGCCTTGAGACGAACCCCTAATTAGTTGGAGTCTATGCCTTCGAAAAAGCAAGGATTATTGCACAACAATCTTCAGTCCCAGAGATTGATTTTTGCCTAGTTAAATTTGATTAGCCAGTTAGATTTATGCATTCGGTGTGGTTCTTCTTGAGCTTTTGACGGGGCGTAGATCGGTAGACTTGAACCAGCTGGGACCAAGTGATCATAGGATAGGCCGTCGATATATTTCACAGCAAAGAACTGGGGATTTTTCCAGCTAACGCAAAATTGGGTGAAAGGGCCTGTAATCTATCAAAAGCCGAAGGGAATGTCTCGCTTCAGATGGTACAGATATGCCGTCGATAAAATGGCAGGACCGTCAAAGGTATGTTGTTTTGCTGCACTAGTCCTTTATAAAATCAAGAGTATTGTTAAATATATTCGTTTCCATTTGTTTTCAAGGACATGAAGTGCTATATTGCTATATTTCCCAGTTCACAGGAATTTGGGATGTGCCTGCTCTAGTCTTGGAATGCCAAAGGGATGAACAAGTGAAATTAGGACATGTTCACGACTAAACGGCATGTTTCTCAGATCCAGGGCTCATGGCAAATGTATCTAGACTCGTACAAGAGAACGTGTAGGAATACTTCGAAAGGTCATTGCAGCATCAACATGACAGTGAAGAGTCATGGCGCAATCGGTGTCTGTACAGGATACAAATGAATCCTATCTGACCAAGCATTTCTTTCCTCTGGATTGGGAACAGAAATGGATTTCCAAACTGCACTGTTACACTTAAAACCACTTCCAAATGCAATTTGCCAAATCCTGTCTCCCTTCTTCACCGCTCCCTTGGCTTCCAGATAGCAGAGTTCATACCAGACCGAAGAAGACGACGTGTTACCAAATCTATAAAGCATCATCCTTGAAGCTTCTCCATCTTCCTTTTGCAGCTTCAGATTACTCTCCACAGCATCAATTATGGCCCTCCCCCCAGCATGTATGCAGAAATGCTCGAAAGCCTTCTTAAAATTTGGCACGTATGTCTCTCTTTTCCCCGCTGTAACCCAAAGTTTCTGATGCACAACTCCCCACCCGTATCGAAGCTGTTCAAGATACGGCAGCACAAGGGGGCCAAGCTCTGATATATTGGTTCTTAACGCGTTGCCTGCGACATGTAAAAGTGACCTTGATAGTGACACTCCTACAAACCCATCTTCATCATCTTGTTGAATGACAGAAGTGTATGATCGGTCATCGGATCCCATGTGGGTACGGACAAGGTGCAGGAGCTTGTACTTTGCTCTCTGCTCATCGTGCTTCTTGTTTGACAGCAAAACAGCAGCTCCACCCATACGAAATATAGTGTTGGTTACAAGCATCGACTTGATTTTACCGTGATAACCATTCGAACTAATAGCTTCCATGCTCAGAACTAAAGCCAACGAATTCTTGTGAACTTTCAAAAGGTCTTTAGCCAAACTTATCGACAAGAGTCCGGCACTGCACCCCATCCCGCTTAGGCTGAAGCTCTTTATGTTGCTCCGGAACCCGAACTTGTTTGTGATCATTGCAGTAATGGATGGAGCAGGACAGAAAAGGCTACAGTTGGATATTAAAATATCAATGCTCTTAGGGCTGATGTTGTGCTTGGACAGAAGATCTTCAACGATCGGGAAGAGAACTTGTTCAACCTCTTCAAGAGATGCTTTAAATGAAGCTTCAGTAGGCAGCTCATGCAATGCAATAGGCATGCAAGCTTCATCTCCTATGCCCGATCTTTCCACAACTCTTTCTTGGAACTCACTGCAGTCTGTGTTGAAGGTACCGCCGAGGTGCACATGTTCTATGAAATTAGAGATTGTGACTCGCAAGTTATCCGCTGGAAGATAGCAAGTGAAGTCAATGAGATAGACAGAATTGGATCTGAGAGCAAAGTAGAGAAAGCAGGTTATCAAAGTGATTACGAGGAAGAAAGGGGTAAAGGAGAAAGGAGCTTCAAGGAAATGTGTTAGTATTTCGGTTCCCATTGATGAAAACTCGAAATTGCTTTCTTTTCCTTGGTTTAATCACTCCCACTTGCAATGGCCCTTAGGATATGAACATGGAGCTCTTTTATGCTGTTGCCATTGAAAGAAGTTTTAAGAAGCAACTTGTTATAGATAACCACATGAAACGAATGGGGTGGACAATCGAAGCAACCGTTTCCTAAATGCAATGGTCCTGAATAAATTGTTCATGAAAATTAGCTGAAAATATTGCTTGACATACAAGCCAAGCAAAAACTTAAAATCTCTAATTAGTGCAGCTCCTGTGCATTCAAGCAGGAAAGGCAACCTAGCTCCTTTCTGTAGTCACTGCATATGCATGCGCAAATAAATCATTATTATTATTATTACCATCCCTTTTATACTGGTTGCATTTGGGCAGATTTGGACGATCAAGATCAGATTAGGAAAGCTAAACTAAAATTAGTTGGCAATTAAGAGATCAAGCTGTGTACTGAGGCTTTCAGATTTCTGACGCAACCCCTTGGTTATTCTCAAGTGTATAGTCACTAGAAAGGAATTCCTAGGCCAGGAGAAGGAAGAAGCCATGCCAAACTCTCTTTTCTTCCAAATATTGGATCCCTTATTGCAACTCAGAATCCGCCATTTTAGATCACGCAAGACTATAATACTGACATGGAAAATATATAATTATCAGACTGCGAAATTAAGGGAAAACTGTGGAAAGCAAAAGTCTCTTTGCCTTTCGTTTTGGTGTCTGTTCTTGTTGCTGTTTATTCAGAATTCAGATAGGAATATGATCCAAGGCACGAGAACTAGACTTCGTGTGAATCTCTTTGGACACAGGAAGCAATTCTTGGAGAATTTTTCTTCATTAGAAGATGCTTGAGCGTAATAATCAACCGGAGGATTTTCCCAGCACATCATTTCTGAATTATGCGTATTCAACAACACTTTACATAGCAAGCTAGTCACCTCGAATCATGGCTATGATTTACGTCTAATGTCTAGTGAATATGTTTATGGATTAAATAGACGATATTTCAAATAAGTTTTATAGCAAAAGCAAGTATAACTTTTAATTTAATAATTTAACTAGCATGCATGTTTGGCCTTCTAAAATGAAAAATTGATACCATATAAATTATAATATCTAGATTTGGGCGTGGGTTGATCGAGGTTAACAAATCAACTCAATTTAATTTTTAATTAATTAAAATTGTATGGTTTTTTTTTCAATGTTGTTTTAGTAAAAAAATAATAATTAAAATAATATATATATATTTTTTAAAAAACTGGGTTTAAAATAAAATCTGATTTTTACTTAGATTTTTAAGTTGGTGGGAGATTTTATATTGTAAAAGAGACTTCATATATAAAAACTTCAAATAATAATAGAAAGTTCAGGAGGTTGTTCTTTTGTTGGTTTTGAACAACAAGCTTCACTTACAATGACTGAAATATATCTTTAATAGAGAGATAATAGTTATAAAGCCTGATATTCGATTTGATTAGTAGTGTATTAACCAACTAACTTAATTTTTTCATAATTATAATAATATTTTTTTGAGTTTTTTTAAATGATGTTAAAAAAAAGTTGAAATAATATGTTTTAATTAAAAATAATTGATTTAGAATGAAACCAATCACGACTAGGTTTTGAGTCGACAAATTACTGAATTGATGGATAATAACTTTAAGTGTATATTTAGTAATATTGTGCATAATATTTTTATAAAAGTATATTTTAATTAAAAATATATTAAAATAATTTTTTTATATTAATATTAGCACATTAAGATAAAAAATTTAATTTAAAAAACATTTTGAAAAGCAGGGCAGAAAGTTTAAAAAATAAAAAAAAGGAAAGATAAAAGAACAAATTCATGGGCAAATCTTGATTTTTCTTCCTCGTCCTCGATTCCTTTCTCATAAATAATGAGCAACAAGCTTCACTCCCAATGGCTGAAATCGGGATTTAGCATGGATGCCGTAGTTATAATTCCTGAACTTGGACTTGAGTTGCCGATTCATGGATGAAATCAATTTGTTTTTTTTTGTTATTTATTTATTATATATATATAAACTAAAACAATATTATTTTGGAAAAATTAAAATAAAAAATTGATATTACTAGATTTCAAGTTTTTTAAATTATGAAATTAACCTATATATCTGATCAAATTAAATTTTATATTATGAAGGATGTTTCATATATAATAACTTCAAATAATAGTAGAAAGTTAGGGATGTTAAAATCATTTGAATTTATTTTTTGTTTAGATTACGGGTTGATGAATTGATTTAATTTAATTTTATATAACTAAAACGATATCTTTTTGAGTTTTACTTTTGAACTATATATATTACTTGCGTGTTACTGTGAGCTGAATAATTTTTTTTAATGTAAAAGAAATGATAAGTTAAAAACAATTTAAGCCCCAAATCATTGGTTAAATTGACAATTTAAATATTTACAAAAAAAAACCAACAATAGTAAATAATAATAAAAAAAAGCAACGACAGAAAAAAAGAATCATACCGAAGCCTATTCGAATTATCAAATAACCCAATGCTAATCTAACTAGAGGAAAATCGGGGAAAAAAGAGTCAAATTTTAAAAAAATAAATAGAAAACACCAGCTTTAAAAAAGAGAAAAAAATAAGCAAGTCTAGGTGAACCTCCTAAACCTAGTCTAATCTAAAAATTTGCAACTTATTAAATCATAGACCCGAGTTCAATTAAGAAGCTTGAATGTCATCCAATTTAATTTTAAAGGATGAAATCATTAAAAAAAAACCATTAATAAAAAAACTTGTAAAAGAAAAAAAACAAAAAATAGGGTTAAAATCTGATAGAAAAAAACCCAATGAGGATAAAATAAAAAAATATTGCAAACAAAAAAAATTACAATTAAAAAAATTAGGACCAAACTTGAAAAATTAAAAAATCATTTGTAGTATGATAAATTATTTATAGATTAAAAAATGATGGGGTGAAATAGAAAAAAATATTGAGAGCTAACCCATTAGAATCAAACCGAAAAAAATAAGACAACAAAAGTTAAAAAAAGAGAATTGTATTGAAAAAAAATAACAAAACAAAAGTTAAAAAAAAGGATAAAAAATAAGACAACATCAATTTAGAAAAAGGAAAACAAAATAGGGCAAACCTTTTAAACCTGATTTAATCTCTAAAAGTTGCATCCAATAAATTTTTTTATCCATATTCAGTCAAAAAGTATAATTCTCAACCAATTTAATTTTGAAGGATGAGACCGGTAGAAAGTATTAATAAAAAAACTTGCAAAAAAAAAAAGAAGATTAAATTTGATAGGAAAAATACAAGGAGGATGCAATTTAATGAAAAAAGTAAAAAATAATCCTAAATAAAATAAATATTAATTAAAAGAATAAGGACCAAATTTTAAAGACTAACAAAAATTATAGGGGGTGAAATTGAAAATATCTGTAAAATTCAAGCAAATCCAGATAAACATCCCAAACATGGACAAATCTTAAAAAATCTCGCAATCTATGAAACCCTAGATCCGGGTCTTATAATTTTTTTTATTACAAGCCAATTTAAAA
>Ga0307507_10007690_pt1 | contig 15418 bp, 10 predicted proteins | sample 7_EM_MG_FD_207223 | JGI IMG/M metagenome (GOLD analysis project Ga0307507, IMG submission 207223) | Populus trichocarpa ectomycorrhiza microbial communities from riparian zone in the Pacific Northwest, United States - 7_EM | ecosystem: Host-associated > Plants > Roots > Unclassified | place... | reverse complement strand
TGCTTCAACAGATTCTCGTGGATTTGATGTAATTGATGGATGGGGGAGGTTGATCCCTGATCCAGTCAGATGGCCCTCATCCAAGGGGGGTAGAGGGTTCACAGAAATAGCCAAGAAAGTTCACGGCATGGGTTTGAAGTTTGGGATTCACATTATGAGAGGATTAAGTAGACAGGCATATGATGCGAACACCCCTATCTTGGATACTACCAAGGTAAGTTTGGGATTCACGTTATGAGAGGATTAAGTAGACAGGCATAAGAATATATGATGTGAACACCCTCATTTTGGATACTGCCAAGGTATTGCTCCTTGTTATCAATGAGGATTCATTCTTCTCTCTTCTCTCTTTTCTATTTTCCCCCCCTCAGGAAAAATTTTTCTTCTTGTTTCCTTCACAAGCTCAGATTGCACAGTCCTGCAAAATCTATCATCATAAAAAGTAGACTGGTCAGGTGAAAGGTGAAATGTAAGACATAATGCTAAAATTCAATTTCTATTAGGGAGGTGCTTATGAAGAGTCTGGACGACGATGGCGGGCAAAAGATATAGGGATCAAGGAGAGGTCTTGTGCCTGGATGCCACATGGTTTCATGAGTGTAAATACTAAGTTGGGAGCAGGAAGAGCCTTCTTGAGGTCACTTTATGAACAGTATGCCGAGTGGGGTGTTGATTTTGGTAATTAGTAATTAACTGAAATCTGCATTTTTCCATCTTTCCCAACACATTAACAGGTCTATGAATCCAACAGGGTGCATCTCAAGTCTCAACATTCTCTAGAGAATGAATTTTCTCTTTCACTTCACTTATTAAGAATGGTAAAATAATTTGTCAAAGCAGCATTGCAGCTTTCGAGAACCGTTTGCATTGTTGGAAGCATGAATGAAGTATTGTTCTGTAATAATGTAGGAAATATATGTTGAAGGTCTTGGAAGGACCCAATAGTAACAATGCAATGAGTCAAATAGAGCTTTGACCTCTTCAAGCATCCTAAGCTTGAACTAGGCTTAGGTCAAGCTTCTTATGGTTTATTTGAAAAAAATCCTCCAAAATTAATCTTGAGCTCAAGGTTGTTAACTCAACAAAGAAATGGAAGTACAAATTCTAGATACACAAGTCATATTGACAAAACTATTACCAAACCTATAGCTGTATAGATATAGATTATTATGGAAAGAAATTACAAAAAATAATTTATTTCTGAAAAGATTGACCTCTATAGCTTTATTTTTAGGATGCTTAGTTGCCCTGTTTGTGCTGAATGTGTTTGTACGTTTAAAATCAAGTTAATCTGTTATGGAGTTGAGCTTAGAACTGGTAACGGACAATTTGCTTGGTTTTCTGCCCTAAAATCTAAATCAAGTCAGAAATTAAAAGTTTTGACTGGCATTTATTACAAAATTGTGAATTCCGTCCAATTCAGTCTTCCCTCCTGTTATTTATACCTCTAGGATTTCTGAGTGGCTTCACGTCAGTCTCTCTATTTTAATAATTTTTATATTCTTTGCTTCTCTTTTATTTGCAGTGAAGCATGATTGTGTATTCGGTGATGACTTGGATGTAGATGAAATAACGTTTGTGTCAGAGGTATACAGCATTTTTGGTGCATAAATTTTACCTCTTCAATCTTTTCTGAATAGTGATGGTGATATATGAAGAGCACTTGTTTAGGTTCTGCAAAAGCTTGATCGTCCCATGCTGTATTCTTTGTCTCCTGGAACCAGCGCGTCACCAACCATAGCAAAAGATATAAGTGGATTGGTAAACATGTACAGGGTCACTGGGGATGATTGGGATACATGGGGAGACGTTGCAGCTCATTTTGATGTTGCAAGGTGGATCTAAGTTTTCATGCAAAATAAGAGCTTAAAATTCAAATTACATGTAGATTGCCCTCTCTAATTGGTGTTTTTCTTCTATTCTTCCATTTTTTTGATGTGATGTCTTGTTCTTCTGCTTCAGGGACTTCGCTGCTGCTAATAAGATTGGTGCCAAGGGCTTGCTGGGGAGGTCATGGCCTGACTTAGATATGCTACCCTTGGGATGGCTTACAGATCCAGGTGAAAAGTTAGCAGATTCTTCTTTTTAATTCTAGCACTTTTTAAATGAAGCAATGGAACGCTTGCTGTTACATGGTGGTAGCAAAATAGCATAGCTTGCATAGGTCCAGGCACTTGAGTGTTGATCATGTTAACTAACAGTAACAAAAACACATCCTAGTAACAACTTCATTGAAAAGTAATGCATCTGGACCAGTTTTTACCTTGGGTCTAGGGGTTTGCAACTTAAATTGCAGAGTATTCATGATTAACTTGAAAGTGTTTAAAAAGTTCCACTAAAAAGAACAAAAATTTGAATAATCACATTGCTTTTCTGCATCCTAGGTTCTAACAGGGGACCATACAGAATGTGCAACCTTAATCTAGATGAACAAAAAACTCAGGTATGTATATGCAACTCTAAATGTGTGTCAGTCCAATGTAATAAATAAGCTTTTTTTATTGATGACTTGATACAAGTTTTTTCTTTGCAGATGACTTTGTGGGCAATGGTCAGATCCCCTCTCATGTTTGGAGGAGATGTTAGAAAGCTTGATGAGACCACATACAGTTTGATCACGAATCCCTTTGTTCTGGAAATAAATTCTTTTAGCATGAACAATATGGAGGCATGTGAAACAATGTTTTTTTTAGAGGCCTTTGGAATATTAACTGATTTTTTTCCTGATATATCATCACATTGCACATGCAGTTTCCTTATGTTACTGGTACGAAGGGTTCTATACATAAGACCATGGCTCTCAGCCAACTATCAAGAAAATGTTTGAAGGAAGTTGTATCACGTACACGATTTCTGGGTCTCACTAGCTGCAATAATCCCAAAGTTAATGGATGGTTAGTTGAAGCTCTTGACGATCTTGACCAGATATGCTGGAAAGAGAACGTGCGAAGCCACGAACCTTTATGCCTATACAAGCGAAAACCTCTTTTGGCTTCGTAATCTCTTTTACCCTCCTTAGTTGTTCCAAACAACAGACTATTATTATGACATCCTCTGATGCTGTGAATGGAAATGTAGTGATGAACAGTTAATTTACAATCAAGGAGAGCTCCATTTATTAGCCAGTGATGGAATGGAGTTTTGCTTGGATGCTTCTTCAAGACAGAAGCGTACTTCAAAAGAACTAAAGAGCAGTTCCTTCTCCCCCTGCAGATCAGATGCCAATCAGGTATCTCTTCATTCACAATTCCCTAATTTCTAACGAAGGCACAGGAGCTAGTTTCCTGTACAATTTTAGTGGAACACAGAGAAGACAAATGTCACTTTCTTGCAGAATCATGTATAAATTGAACGCAAACAATTAACAAATACATAAAGTAGGAAACTATAACTGTCTGATTGTTGAAGCTCCAAATTATATTGTCATTATTTAATTAATGGTTATAATTATCATCATATGAGTGATACTTGAAGGCACAGGAGCTAGTTTCCTGTAAAATTTTAGTGGAAAACAGAGAAGACAGATGTCACTTTCTTGTAGAATCATGTATAAATTGACAGTAAACAATTAACAAATACATAAAGCAGGAAACTATAACTGTCTGATTGTTGAAGCTCCAAATTATAATGTCATTATTTAATTAATGGTTTTGCCAGAATGGTTATAATTATCATTATATGAGTGATACTTGAAAGCAAACTCTCAATTTCAACAGATGTGGGAGTTAAACAATAATGGATCCCTTATCAGCAGCTATTCTGGTCTGTGTGCAACTGTGAACTCAATTGACGGTAATATGCTAGAAGTTCAAGCTGATTTTCTACATGTTCATTAAGGGCCACTCGATGATTTTTCCTTGCCATGTTAATATATATGCAGCTAAAGTTGGTAACAGTGGAGTTCGCTCTTGGATTGCCACTGGAAGAAAAGGTTTGATGCCCTCCGAACTCTCGATAAATTTGGTTTCAATGTCACCATTCCTTGGCAGTATTTTTAAAAGAACCCAGAGAAGTTTGTGGTTTAATGAGAAACTTGATCCCTAGGATGATTTTCCATTTCTTGATGAGTGCGTTCCAATTTTTGTTGAAGTTTTGGCAGAGGTGAGACTCAAACAAGAGACCTCAACCTTCTTGCCTACGCAAGAGTACCACTGAGCTACATGCTTACTGGTTACCCCCAAGATGATTATGATCCCTTGGTGAAGGGAAGCTATTTAAATCGAACTGTTATGTTTTTCCATGTATCTGGGGTGGAAAATAGTCTGCTCAATATCAATATTCATGCCTTCATTTATTATTGTTGTCGGGCGTATATGTTTATTTTATAAGTTCCAAATTGCCTCATTCAAAAAGGAACGATCTTCTCCTCTTAGCTGCCAACTTGTTTGTCTAGTATGGCACTCTGGTAGCGTCTAACCATACCTATGAATTATGATTGATAATTAGCATGCCTACAGTCATTGATCTGAAAACTCTTAGGGCATACTGCATATGTATCTATTTCTCTTAATACATCAATGCCTTCGCCTTTCTGTTTACTCAGGAGAAATTTATGTCGCACTTTTCAATCTGAACTCGGTGAAGACAGTAATATCAGCGAAGACATCAGACATGGCTAAGGTACTTCCTGGGAGAAACTTTAATGGGACATCATGCCACGGCAGAGAAGTTTGGAGTGGAAAAGATTTTGGAAAAATAGAAGATTTAATATCAATGGAGGTAGAGGTGCATGGCTGTGCATTGTTCGTCGTCAACTGTCGCTAGTGTAAACCGACACGGCAGAGTTTGTTTCCTTGCCATCCCTTTCTTTTCCGTTTCTTCTTCACTCTCTGTTATTGTATGAGCGAAAAGAAGAGGTGGCTGTTGTGTCAAACGCAATGAAGTTAAGTTCCATTTAAGTTGGAGCAGCCAAAATTTGATAACTGTTTTTAAAATGTTTTTTATATATATATATATTAAAATAATATTTTTTTTATTTTAAAAAAATTGCATTTCAAAACAATCAAAAAGATATAAAAAATAATTTAAAAAAAATAAAATTTTAGAGAAACAAACGCTTTCCAAAGACTAAGAGCGTGTTTGGCAGTGTGGTTGCGGGTGCTTTTCAAATAACTTTTCGTGCCAAAATACATGTCAATGATATTTTTTTATTTTTTAAAAATTATTTTTGACATAAGCACATCAAAACAATTTAAAACGGTTCAAAATGTACAACAAGCTATATTAAATTTTAGTAAAAAAAGAAAATTAAATTTAAAAAAAATGTAGCGGCACCCACGTTCCCTAAGAAATGTCATGTTGATTTGCCACTCTCCTTGTATCCTTCGATGGACTTTTAGACAGCAGAGAGCTAAATCCGATCCAAGCCGATCCGGGATGCTTTATTAAAAGTCAACAGACTTGACAGTCAATTCTTTTTTTCTTTTATTAACCCGGCCCAAGCCGATCCGGGTTGTTTTATTAACAGCTACACTGGGAAGGTTATGCAGGTAAATAACCATTAAAAAAGCATCAGGAGATAGTGCTTGCTCAGGGAGGGGGGCGTTTCTCGGAGTTTTGCTTTGGTTTTTAGATGTTTTGTAGAGGTATTTTTTTATTTTAAAAATATTAAATTAATTATTTTAGTGTTTTTTTTATTTTAATGTGTTAGTATTAAAAATAAAAAATTATTTAAATATATTATCGAAGTAAAAAAAAAAATCAAGGAGTTTGTTGATAGAATTTTTTGAACGAGAAAGAAACAAACGAAAAAATATGCACTGACAAATGAAAGAGAAAAGGATAATGGTGGGTGGAGGGGTGATGGTTGCTTAGGTGTGTATTTTTTATGAGTTTTTTTTTAAAATATTTTTAAGTTTTTTGAAAAATATTAAAATAATATTTTTAGTTGTTTTTTTATATTTTTAATATACCAATGTTAAAAATAAAATAAAAATATTATTTTAATATATTTTTAATTAAAAAATATTTTTTAAAATACTATAAATTACAATACTAAATATTTTAAAAATTATTAACGTGGGTTAATAACGTGGGTTACTAGTTACAACTTAAACATTTTAAGTTTTCTCAATTTAAAAATAATATAATTAGTTTTTGCTTGGCATGATGTTTCTTATATTGTTTTTTATTTTAAAAAATATTAAATTAAAATTTTATTTTTTTATAATCTTATCGTATCAATGTTAAAAATGTTTTTTTTTTAATATATATTTTTTAATTAAATATACTTTACAAAAAAGCTTAGTCACATGGAAAAGTATACTACTTTACTTTAAAGCCCAAGTGAATCTTCCCCGTTAAGAAAATCCTGAAAAGTTACACAGGCTGGGTGAGCTCCTAGGCTCCTAGCCTACTAGTCAATGCGTCTGCGCAGCTAGCATAGCAAAGCTACCCGCCCTTCTCCACCAAAAATAAAGGTGGAGATTCCAAAGAGCATCTTGACCGTCCAATTGTATGGATTCGAAAATCATTGACGCCTCCCTTGCAAGTGGGCCACACAATCCTCCACTACCCCCCACTCACCAACCAAGTATCCCTGCAACATTTCTTCCGCTGATCTCATCAAGTCTGATCACTCCCATCTCATCACCCGCGGGTTACCTTAGCCCTTCTTTCATCCCTTCCGTTTATAATAAAAATTAAAAATATTTGAAAAACAAAAACCATCGACGCACCAAAACTCAACAACTGTAACCTCCCTCCTTTTTCTTCATCTTCATCAACGCATGTTCCCGGTGCTCCGGCTCCCTTCACGGAGCCCAAGCTAATCACCCACCCGAATCTCTATCCCTCTCTGAACTCACCAGTTTTTCATTATTCTAAAAATCGGTTCATTTTCCATTTCCCCTTTGCGGATCTTTTTTTTATTTTTTTGAAAAAAAACCATGTCAAAACAGAGGAGCAAAATCGGCGCATGGGCAGCCGATGCGGAGCAAGCCGAGGAAGAGGAGCGTGCAGCCGCTGCAGCTGCCGTTTCTCAAAGTTCCCCTAATCTGAAAGAAGTTGCCGGAACCGCTAAGACTAAAAAGAAGAAAATGTCTCTAAATGAATTCCACTCCACGCCCATCGGCGGCGGTGTTGAATCCAGAGGATTGACTCCGAACGTGATGTTCGGCCTCCCTACCGGTCCAAAAGAGCGTTCCGATGAAGAAATGCAGTATGGACGCCTCGGCGGTGGATTTTCCAATTATGGTCGAACTGGGCCGCAGCCTGGACATATGCGTGATCGTGAAGACAGCGATGGATCTTGGGGAGGTGGTGGTGGTAGAAGGCAATTTGGTGGCGGTTTTGATGATGAACGAAGAGGTCCATCTTCTTCTAGGGTTTCTGATTACGATCAGCCTTCGCGTGCTGATGAGGTTGATAATTGGGCAATGGATAAGAAACCACTGCCTTCCTATGATTCTGGACGACAAAGCCGTTACGGTTCACTCGGCGGCGGCGGAGGCGGAGGCGGAGGAGGCGGCGGAGGTTTTGGAGGTGGTTCTAGAGCTGATGAAGTTGATAATTGGGCGGTTGGTAAAAAGCCGTTGCCTACTCCATCTTCGACTTTTGGTTCGGGTTTTCGTGATTCTGGGCCGGATCCTGATCGCCAGAGCAGAGGAGGATACCGTGAGCCGGAGAGGGAGAGGCCTAGATTGGTTTTCGATTCACCAAGAGGTGAAGTTGGAGTTAACGAGCCTGTGAAATTAGACAGGCCAAATCCATTTGGAACAGCGAGGCCGAGAGAAGATGTATTGGCAGAGAAAGGATTGGATTGGAAGAAGCGGGAAATGGAAATAGAAGCTAAGAAGACTATGAGCTTACAATCTAGCAGGCCAACTAGTGCGCATTCTAGCAGACCTTCTAGTGGGCAATCGAGTAGGTCTGAAGGGCCAGGGCTGCAGCAACAAGGATTTGAGAATGTGGCTGTGAAGCCAAGGCCGAAAGTGAATCCTTTTGGAGAGGCAAAGCCCAGGGAGCTTTTGTTGCAGGAAAGAGGTCAGGATTGGAGAAAGATTGACCGTGAGTTGGAGCATCGTGGTGTAGATAGGTATGTCTTGTGGCATTATTATTGCTGTGAACGTATGTTGTGCACGTGGTTTTCTTGGAATTGCTTAGAAATTAATGTTCTTGTGTGTTTGCTTGCTTTGGTGTTTGCATATTGACAATACGAGGGTGCTTTGTTTATCTTATCTGGCTTCAAACTGCTTCTTTTTTGTTGTGGATATTTCTGTTGTTTTCAATTTGTTGTGGGGTATACATCATGCTAGCCATCAGCTTATCTTATAATGATAATAGGACATAGAGAGGAATCTGGATAATTTTGAATTACAAGTATGATCTGATGCTTTACTCGTATTATCAGTGCCTTGTTGTTATGCAAAACATGTTGACTGACAACCATGCCTATTGCACTAGAATTTTGATGCTAGAAATGGACCAACATTTCTTCTTATACTGTCCCTTTCCGAATCTGAATCTTGATTTGTGATGTAAAAGATATAGTTGGTTTGAAAAGCCAAGGCTGTTGACCAGACTCAAATTTGAATAGGCTGAGCTCTAAATCAGACAAGCTGGTTCTATCCCGTGTTCAGCTAAAATTTTCTTGTTCACAATCATTGTTTCTAGGCTTATCCTTAATTATTATTATGCTTGGATGATATGTAGTTGCTAAATAACGATCAGAAAAAGGTAGCTTGGTTCCTATTGTCATTGAAGCTTTTGCGTTTCTCATATAAATGCTACTATTTTGCCTCTTATTTTTATTCATTTTCAGTCACTAGAATATATATATATTGTTTTTAATTTTACAATTGGGCCTTAAAGTTGGCAAGTTGGCAAGCATTTGATTCTCCGTTACTTCTTGAGAATCACAGATAATATCCTTTTGTGCAAACAGGTTTTTGTGCCTGCTTTTTTAGCTTTCTTATATTTTCAGTAAGTTTTCTCATCATGTTTTATGATGAGAAATTTTTGTTACAGCTGATACAAGCACAAGATGGAGAAGTCTTGCCTTACCAAATTTCATTACTAGATCACTGTACTTTGATGGATGATGTTGTCTTGTTTTCATGTCATAAGGTGGTTGGTACTTTCTTTTAATTTCGTTAGGGAATAGATCCGAGTGCAACAGAGTGAGTTTTACTAAAAAAAACATGGTTTCTAATTTTAGATTTTATACCTCTGCTATATATATATGTTAACATACCGACTATTTGGGCTGGTTCTCATTGTGTCCACTTTTACTTGACAGAAATATTTTTTTTTGTAAGAAAAAAAGTTTTTCTAGGGTAATTTTTCCTATCTTATTTTTCTCCTTTACATCTTCTTCTTTACTGTCCTCAACCACTAGTTGAATGCTATAATGTTATCTTTTCCATCATCATGCGTATGGAAATACACTTTGAAACTAGGAATTTGCTGATCTACTAATGTTCGTAATTCGTTCATGTCATTTATCTGTTTTTAAAATTGCTCTAAAAGTTTTAATGTCTTGTTAAATCAATTTTACTAGTTCAGGTTCTTAAATGGATGGTCATGGTCAATTCTAGCTAGACTTTTGTGTTACTCTTGATCTCAGGACATTTGTTCATTTTGAATTGAATTCAGCTGGTGTCATGCCACTAACATAATGTTTGCAAATAAAGAAGGAACAAGAAAGAGATGGGTAGTGCAAAGATGTTATCCTGTGTTTATAAGCTTCAATGTTCTACTTTAGGGGCCAAAATATCTGCATAATCTTGCTGGTTAGAGTATAATCTTGTCCATTTGATCTAGAATGTTTATGATCTTCATGGAAAAAAAAAGTTTACAGTCAATTAGAAACGAAGAAAGGAGAGGTGTGTGAGGTAGAGACCTTTGTAACTAATTGATATATATACCTTTAGAAAATATTAAACTCAAGGTTAATTTCTGTCCATAGAAAAGCTGGCACAGGGGGTAGTTTAGCAGAACCCACATAGTCACACATGTATATACATAGTGAGGGTTTCTATTTATTTTTTTCTTTTTCCCAACTTCTTTTGTTCGCCTTTACAACTTTAATTCAATAATTTTTTCTTAGTGAAGCATGCATAAATCGACATTGCACATGACCAAAACATCTTAAATGATTTCCAGCAGCTCATTTTCTATAGGTTTTGCTTCCAAATTCTCATGAATGCACATGTTTCTCACATATTTGATCATGATTTTCCTACGAGGGAGAGGTCCTTCCCTTTTTGGCCACTTGTGGTCGAGGAGGGATTAGCCACATGCTCAAATCTTTAGCTATAAGCCCCACTTTGTCTCTGTTGGATATGTCTCGAGGAATACCCTAAAATGTAACCTTTCCACTCCCCAGCCATTTCAGAGTAAGATGTGAAAGCACCTCTCTGTCTCTATTGTCTCCTTTTTAATTGTGCTCGTTTATTGTACTTTTGATGTCATGTAGGATAATATTCAAACTTGAAAGAAGTAGAATTCCATATAAGAGAAAAATATAGCAAAAAGAAAGAACACCTATAGTAGTGGGTAAATCATATAGAAGAGGATTGAAGAATTGAAAAAAGACCAAAGAGAGTTCAAATAAACAAAGAAACATACTTAATTCCGAGTCTCAATTTATCATCAATTAATGTTGTTAGCATTCTACTACGAAGATATGGTGTTTACAAAGAAACTAAGAAACCCTAGTGTCCTAAACTAATAGAAAAAAAAATCCTAAAAAAACATTATCTTTTAATAAAAATAATAACTAATCCTAAAAATCTACTTAAATAATAATAAAAATCTTAAACAAAATATTATCCTTTTCTATTAGTAAAGCTACGGAATTTGTCGAGAGTCCAAATTTTGTCCATAAACTTCAATGCATATATTGAGATAGGAGGCATGTTAGTAGTACAAGATTACCTTATAAGGGATTAGATTCCTAAATAAGAAAATACTAACAGTCTAAAAAACTAATAAAGTTGATTACTATTTAGGACTAATAAAATACTAAATAGAAAAAAAAAATTGACAAATTTTCCAGATTTTCTAGTGAATATTGAAATTCCTGAAATACCCGTGTGTGAAAGACATAAATTTTGCATCTTTTGTTGTCTGCATAATCTAGTTGTATATGGATGCTTTAGAATGATATGTTTTCTATGCTTGTGCTCATTTTCAGCTCTGTGTGAACTGTGTCCTTGGTTCTCATGTTGACTTGTGAACTTTTATTCTTGGTACCAATTTGTTTCAGGCCTGAAACTGAAGAGGAAAAATTATTGAAAGAAGAAATAGAGCATTTGAAGAAGGGGCTTGAGAAAGAACTCACAACAAAAGGGAACCAGGAACCTCCACGAGGTTCTGCTGACGACATACCCAGCTTAAGGGAGATGATATCTGAGAAAGAAAGGGAATTAGAAATGTTGGTCCGTGATTTGGATGACAAAGTTCGATTTGGATCGAAAGCCAATGAAAGGCCAGGTTCTGGGGCAGGCAGGGCTTCTGGGTTTTCGGAGAGACCTCCTTCTAGATCTGGGTTATTTGACGAGTCTAGAAATATGGAGTTAATGGATAGGCCTCGATCTCGTGGCAAGCCAGATATTTGGACAAGGCCTGTTGATGACCGAAGAGCATTTCAAGGTGGAAGGGAAAGAGGATTTCTTGGTAGCGGAGATTTTGACAGGTAAAGATATAGCAATGGTTTCTTTCGTGTATTTCAGATCTTCCCTTACGCATTAACTAGAAAGTAGCTTTTTGCCAACTCTTTCATTGTGGGACCCTTAAGGTCTTATGTTGTTCAAAGTAATGTCAACCATGGTTGCATCTATTAATATGGCCAAAAGGTTCAGTGGTTAATTTTAAGCTGACCATTTCATATAGGAAGTTAATTACTTTACCAGAAGGCCATGAGAAAAAGGTTTGTGAATGAACTCATAATATCATTAGAACTTTTTGTTGGAACAGTTTATGAAACTTTAAAAGTTGCTTGTAGTTGTATCCTTATATTGAGAATTTTGTAGTGGTTTTCGTTCATTAAATTAGGTGCAACCCTTTTACCTTGTTTTAATTTTTGAAACCATCAGTCGAAAGAGCATGTTATTTCAAAAAGCCTAGAGATCTAGTTAACATGAAAGAGTTTGGGCAACGAGAGCCACAAGCATCATCTTCTAGCTGAGAGTTAACAATCAGAAGTGGTTTAAGGCAAAGGAATGCTTTGGAACCTCTATTTGGACAATAGCTCACCATGATTGCTCCAGTTGTGAGTGTAAAGGCTAAACTGATCCAGCTGTTTGCAAGTGCCTTGCAATCACCTAGGAGAGTACTTTGATGAAATGCTTGATGTATTATTTTTCCTACTCATCTTACTAGGAACCATTTATGCATAAAAAGGGTATCAAATTTTGTTAAAACCTAGCCTTTTCTGCATGGTTGTTTTATTCTCCAAGTTAAGGTAAAATAAAAATGTCTACCATGCTTGTTTTGCCATAATCATGCTATTGTTTTGCATGGCATATGTATTCCTCTCGGTTCCGAGCAGAGGAAAAATGAAATCCCTCCCGAATGCTAAGAAGGTTTTTCTTGACAGGCCGCGGACAGAAGATAGATGGTGAGAAGCTGGCGGTGTTGATTCATTGAGTTCTCTTCATCTTTGACAACAGAAACCAAATAATATTTTCACTTCTTTTCCTTTTTTATTCCTTGTATTTTTTTTTTCTTTTTTTTTTACATGTTCTTGTTTTTTGCTCTGGAAATGGAACAAGGATTAATGAGTTTTTAGCATTGGGTTGATCTGTTGTTACATCTTGAGACCAAGTAAAACTGAATTTCCACCCATTTTTAGTCCGTTTTGAGGCAAGGAAGCTGTGTTATTGGTAGGACTCAATTTATTTGACCACCTCGGGACCTATAGGTTTTTCTTTCGCCTTATCCTTTGACAGTTCCAAGTATTATAAAGTTAAATCGTTCTGTTGTGCCTGAGCTCAGGAAAGCTGCTTTGTGCTAACTGCTATGCTGTCAATTGATTCTTTTATTGCTTATGTTTTACTGCATAGAGATGAGTTTTTTTTTTTTTTCTACGTGCTTGAGGGATTACTTCATTTTCACCTGTTTTGCTGCATTTTGTGCTGATGGATACTTATACCACCATTAATATTATGCAATGCTAGTTCATGCTTTATAGGTGCTCCACCACCACTTGGATAACGAGTGACAGAGACAGGGTTGCCTTAACAGAATGAAGAGAACTTCCTCCGGTTCATTATTGATGACTGCTGAGGTGCTACTGCACATGTCGGATTCATCTGAATAGCAAATGTGTTGTTGCAATTTGGGGTTATAGTGGGTCACACCGAGAGTGTGTACGTACTATCTATCGACCATTGACCCTTGGTATGCCGGATTCAGGTTGGATTTTGCATCGGAATATTCCTGGTAGTGGCTCTTCATGAGACTGCATTAAGTTGGAGTTGTTCACATTCTATGTTGGTAAAATAGAAGGTTGATTTTGTGGAGAATTTGACATTTACGCCCATAATAGAACCCGCCCAGATGACCGTCAATTCCAATCTAACATGTTTCCCACTCATTTTGAAGTTCACAATATTAAATTTTGAAGTCTTGGTATAGCGCGGTTATTTTTTTAAAAGTAAGAGCAATTTTTATTTTATAAAGTATAATTAATAAATATATTTTATTTATTTTTAAAATATTTTGTTAAATGAAGACTTTTGGTGACTGTTCAAGTGACTTTTAGATCAGCTGTGTGTCCATTCGTGATCTAGAGCAAAATGCCTCAATATCATGCAATGTACATTTCTTCATTCCCAACTTTGCATTTGTGATCATGATCATGATCATGATCATTCCTATCACTTTTCTTCCCTCCTAAAACTTCAGATTTTCTTTGACGTTTCCACATCAATTTTTGAATGTCCACATTGCCACGAAATGGATCAAAATGGGGTTGTTTTTACTTCATGCAGATGGGAGCAAGTGCGTAGCTAAATGGATACCAAAAGTTCAGAAGCATCAAGGTTGAATTGGAGTAGATGCAAGTGTGCTATTTCCAGCTTGATGATTAAGTGTTAAAATAAAAGGTATTTATAGAATAAAAAATTTTAATGGTTAGAATAATAAATTGATTAAGTGTTCTTTTTAAATAGTTTTTTCTCCTGATGCTAAGGTAAACTTTTTTTAATAAATGTTTCTGAATATATCTTATACAAGTATTTATAAGTATTAATATACATACATTAATAGAAAAAAAAAAAGAATTCAGTATATTTTTTAAATATAAAAAGTAAATCATGACATATACTTTGAGGGTTGGGCTCGGATGATGCGTCCGAGCTTAATGGAAGGTGATGGTTGTGCCCAGCACTTGGGTTCAGGTTTTAGCCCGAGCCCAACCCTTTTCAGGGGACCATCTTTAAAAAATATATTTAAAAATGAGCTAAAAAGTTTTGAATTCACGATCATTATGGGTTTAGTGTAAAAAAAGAAAAAGAAATCTTGATCTGTCTCTTAGCTATCAATCAACCATGGCCTCCTACTTCTCTGCCCATCCAATGCTCAAGCGCTGCAATAACTTCGAAGGGTTCCTCCAGAGAACCAGCTCATTTCTACTTTCAGAGATGGACACCAAATAACTGGTAGCGTGAAATCTCATGGTGTTGAGGCTTAATAATTTAACAGGCAACTGAAGCGAAGGTTGTCTGCTTCCAGTTTGACGGAGCACCACCGTTGAAATCGACATCGTCTATTCAGCAATATATATATAAAAAAATTGATTAGCGAGGCAAAGAAGAAGAAGCATGGCAAGTCTGATTTCACCGTTTCATCTTTGGTAAGTAGTAGAGCATATAGCAACGATATACTTCATCCTGGACCGGTGACAAAAATATGAAAAATACAACGAGCGCCGTCTGTGGGGATCGAACCCACGACCACATGGTTAAAAGCCATGCGCTCTACCTCTGAGCTAAGACGGCTAGATGGAAACTGTGGCTCCATTTTATGATTACGAAATCAAAATAATGTACGGAAAAATATGAAAATTATTCATTGGAATAACGACTCCACTGGGGATCGAACCCAGAATCTCTGGTTCCGTAGACCAGCGCCTTATCCATTGGGCCATGGAGTCCTTGTTGACTTCTGTCTGAAAATACAGTAATTAATAAATATACAATTTCTCTGAAATCTCTAGTAAGGGAATCCCAACGGAAAACTATAAAATTTGGGTGATTGGCATTTGATTTTTTTTTTCGTTTTGAGAAAATTATATAGCTACCACATGTTTGCGATCAAGTCCATTCCTGTTTATTTTACTTTTTAAGAATATAGCATTCAATTTAAAAAAAAAAATGTTTCAATCAATGCTATTTTCAACACGGAGTGCAACACAACAACACACAAATCATAAATATTTTTGCGTTTTATAAATATTTAAAAAAAAATAAAT
>Ga0307507_10007689_pt1 | contig 15422 bp, 9 predicted proteins | sample 7_EM_MG_FD_207223 | JGI IMG/M metagenome (GOLD analysis project Ga0307507, IMG submission 207223) | Populus trichocarpa ectomycorrhiza microbial communities from riparian zone in the Pacific Northwest, United States - 7_EM | ecosystem: Host-associated > Plants > Roots > Unclassified | place... | reverse complement strand
CCACCACCACCACCACCGTATTTTCCCAATGCCAGAGTCTGCAATATGAACCTCCCCTCTCTCATCCATGAAGCGTATCAAAAGAACGTGAGCAAAACACTCAGAATCAAACTAACACCTATATACCTTACATTTTCTCCCTCTCTGATATACAGACCGACGGGACCACACCCAGCGCTCTATCCCCTGCACACACATGCAACCCTACCTCAATCGCTTGACTTATAACAAAGCGCACTAATACACGCAGCTCCAGTAAACCCTAAACCTGAATCACAGCAACTCACTCGCGATATAAATCCGAAACCTTTGTTGAAAATAATTGATGCGGAGGTAATGATCGGCGGTAGGGGTTTTACGCACGAAGTGGAGTGGCTCAAGTGGAGACACAGAGTTTTTATTAAGCGGGGATGAAGATCATGATTAATTGCGTTGAGTACAGTAGATAGAAATGAAAGTCTTGAAGAAAGATATGAGCAGGAAGAGAGGAGGGGGTGAAACGAGAAAAGGCAAGGAGAGAAAAACAGGCGTGTGAGAAAACTTTTCATAGGTCGCGCGTTACTCCACTGGTGCATACTGTACTGTACTGTACTGTGCCACTGTGGCCTTGGAGTGTCGGCATCTCACACATCAGATCCGGCTATTAAACTGCTATTTCCCGCAAGCATTGAAGAACTGGAATGTGAATATCATCCCAGTATCGTGCTCTCCATGTCACAATTTGCCAACTTTGCTTAGCGGTTTGTGGGAGCGAGAAGGGGGGGGGATGTAATTCAGTTTTACACATTCTTCTTTCCTTTATTTTTTTTTCCTAGCATAGTAATGGTGAAGGCTATTCGGTTGATGGATGGTCGTGTATATAATATTATACAAAATTCGATTCAGTCTTTATTCCCTTGCTTTCCCGGGCTTATCCGCAAAGCTGGTGTAGTTTAGTACAGTATGCCATCAAACTCCGGCTCTTTCAATTGCAATACATAAGTTCCCGAATACCGTAAATCTCCTCGATTTAAGAAGGCAGATTAGTACTTACTACCTCACTATCCCTGAGACAAGTTACCTTCCCTACGCTACAGTACAAGTCCTATGCTCGGCCATTTTAAAAACTCTCGACACGTTACATTTATCAGTACCCATCTTATCACAAAAGTGTCCGGAGAGTTTTTAAATTAGCAGATAATATTATGATACTGGTACTCGAGCAGAGTACTCGAGTACAACACGGTAATATCCAGCAGCAAGGCGCTCGTTTTTAATTGATGGCAGTTTTGTGACCCCTGCCTTGTGCTAAGATACCTACTCCGAGCTCCAAAAGGATCTGAAGACCTGCTTGCTAACTCCTTGGAAAGCTGCACCCGAATCTGCGAGTCTTGGCAGCATGTCTTCGGATACTTAATAATAAAGGTAAGTTAAATCACAGCATATCACTCGTAAATTAGGGATCCACACCGATCGACAGATAGTCTCTCTCGGCGCTGTAGTAATTATCATACAGTAGGGCGCTCCGATCTAATTTTAAAACTTGCTGGGGGGAAGGGGGGACCAAAACACCGTGAATTGCCACGCGTATCTTGCGCTACTCATTGGTTATAGAGAATATTTCTTCCTTCACAGATAGAGTGTAAGTTAGTGCTAATTCTGCAGCCGGCATGGGGTATGAGGTGTCGGTATGCCGGTGTGATACGATAGGGAGTATTTCCGGGGGTGGTCTTGTCTTGCTCTGATAATGATATCATGTATATGAAATTATAATATTATGAAAGAAGATCGCACTATGGAATAAAAGTAGCTGTAGGTAAATCTGTCTCCTGTGATAGTTTGTCCTTCAAGTGGCGTGGGGAGGTAGCTTGCGGGTCACCGGGGCATTTGTCATTTTATGTGGGTACCGGGCTTGTCAAAGGCTGTAAGGCTGGCTTTGGAAGAGCACGGTTGGAGCGGTAGGGTTTCCTCTTTTATGGCTGTTGTTTTAGAGCAAATTTCTCGGTTGATTTATAGCTTCGCTCCTTAGAGATTCTGGGTGAGTTGGCTTCCTTCTGAAATTGCCACTTGTCGGAGTAGTATATTCTCTTTTCCGGGAGTATTTATAGATACTGACTCGCAAGGTATTATTAGAGTCTTGTACTGATCATGCCGGAGAGGCGACCCTAAAGAGATTTTCAAATACCCTAGCTCCCATAGTAAAGCAATTTCTTATCCTGGGGGGTTAGGCGATCTCAATGGTCGGAAACAACTAGCCCAGTTTGTATGCTATCATGGCTGATCTTGCGCTTGCAGCCTAATAACAACCCTTTCTCAGGAAAATGAACATTGTGTGGGCGGGGGGATAGGACGGAAGAAAGAAGGGAGTGCAATAGATCTAATTGCATCTTCTAGGTCATTCCATTTGGGTTTTCACTGTATAGTATTACACATATAGGAGACAAGACTGGGGGATGTGGTAAAAGAAATTCTGCCGTGATACCATTTATTACGCCGGAGCCCAAATCCGCTCTATTATTATAAAGTGAAGGAGTAGAGACATACAGGAATAATGGAAGGCGGGGCTTATCCGAAAAAAACTTCTATCTTTAGTACCCAAAACACCGGAAAAGAGAAAAGGGGAATCAAGAAGAAAAATAAAATAAAAGGTGAATGTGTTTCATATAGCTCAGGTAAGCAGGGGAGAGGATAGAAACAGTCGTAAAGTGTCTGATAAGGTTGTATACGGTGCACATGGCTTCGGAGGTGCCGGAGGAGGTCATACTTTCAGGGCTTTATACTTCGTTGGGGGTTGCAGCCTTTCGTGCTTGGAATAGCTTCACTATTTCCTTACGCATGTACCGAGGGGTTAATGAGAGCGGTGTTTTGCCGCAATTGTCTGGTCTATCGGGGCTGACGTCTTCCCGTTCCAATAGCAGCTTCACTATCTCAGAACGCCCATGCCGGGCGGCCCACGAGAGTGGTGTTCGGCCATAATTGTCTGGCCTATCGGGGCTAACGTCTTCCCGTTCCAACAGCAGCGTCACTAGTCCTTTATCCCCACACCTGGTGGTCCACGAGAGTGGCGTCCGGCCATCATTGTCTGGCCTATCGGGGCTAACGTCTTCCCGTTTCAACAGTAACCACACTACTCTATTACACCTATACTCGGCGGCCCACGAGAGCGGTGTTCGGCCATTATTGTCTGGCCTATCAGAGCTAACACCTCCCCGTTTCAACAGCAGCTTCACTACTCCCCCGTGCCCCCTCTGGGCGGCCCACGAGAGCGGTGTTCGGCCATCATTGTCTGGGATATCGGGGCGAACGTCTTCTCGTTCCAACAGCAGCCCCACTACTCCATCACTACCCCAACTCCCGGTGGCCCACGAGAGCGGTGTTCGGCCACTATTGTCTGGCCTGTCGGGGCTAACGTCTCCCCGTGGTAACAGCAGCTTCACTACTCCTTCACGCCCATTCTGGGCGGCCCACGAGAGCGGTGTTTTGCCATCATTGTCTGGCCTATCGGGGTTAACGTCTTCCCACTCCAACAGCAGCTTCACAACTCCTTCGCTCCCATTGCAGGCGGCTGACGAGAGCGGTGTTCGGCCTTTATTGTCTGGCTTATCGGGATTAACGTCTTCCCGTTCCAATAGCAGCTTCGCTACTCCAGCATGCTCACATGTGGCGGCCCACTGGAGTGGTGCTCGGCCATCATTGTCCGGCCTATCGGGGTTAACGTCTCCATTTTCTAACAGCAGCTTCACGACTCCTTCATGCCCTTTCTTGGCAGCCCACGAGAGTGGTGTTCGGCCATCATTGTCTGGCCTATCGGGGCTAACGTCCTCTCGTTCCAACAACAGCTTCACCACTCCTTCGCGGCCATTTTCGGCGGCCAATGAGAGCGGTGTTTGGCCATAATTGTCTGGCCTATCGGGGCTAACGTCCTCTCGTTCCAATAGTAGCTTCGCTACTTCCTCACACCCATTCCCGGCGGCCCATGACAGCGGTGTTAGGCCACTATAGTCAGGCCTATCAGGATTGACGTATTTTCTTCCAAATAGTACACCCATTACTTGCGGCGTTCCCCGTCGACGGCCTATGCTCCCAGGATTGATAAATAGCCCACTGAGAAATAACCTGACTACCCTTTCATGCCCACTCCCAGCAGCCCGTGAGAGTGCAGTTTGACCATAATGCTTGTCCCGCATATCAGGTTGAATATCCTTCTGTTTCAAGAGTAATTTTACTACTTCTTCACGCCCATACTTTGCAGCCCACATAAGTGGCGTCAGGCCCCAACCATCTCTTTCGTTCACATCCCATCTCTTCATCCTTATCAAATCAATTGCAACTTCAGCAATGCCGAAATACGAAATATAGTGTAGCGCAGAATGTGGAGAGCTGCGATTAAAGGGCCAGTCGAGTGACTTCGAAAGTAACTTGTGGGATATGTGATGGCCACACTGATCAAACAGGTCGCGCGCAAGGTATCTTGAGCGATCTGAGACCTCCATTCGCATGTGAGTTCCCCAATACAACGAAGAATATTCAAGTAATGGTGTGTCTCGGGGGTCACGAGAGGTCCAGGGCGAAAGGTCCTTAATGGCCTGGAAATTAAGATACGTCAAACAAGTCTCGGCAATTTCCGAGTGAGGTCTATCAAATATGTCGGCATGTCGGGAAAGATATTCCTTGAGGGTGAAATGGATTAGCCTCATAGTCGAGGACCCTCTATCAACCGCTGTAAGTCCTTGACAGCAGCCCAATACTGTCCGGATCGAAGGCAAATTGTTGGTATTAATGTCGCTTGATCCTACCTCGACCGCTAGGGCATGACATAGCTCATCCACATTCAATGGTCGCTCGCAGTGCGAAATCCACATCAGCGCCGCCATCCCGAGTCTTGATCTATCCCCTCCTTGTGCCTTTATCCGTCCTATGGTTGCATCATATGCATCCCCCAAGCCCAAGCCGTTTGTCATTGTATCGAGTTTCTCTCGCCTTCGATAGATTGTCGTTTCCCGTAGGATCGCCTTGATATTTAGAGATACTAGCAGGAATCTAGGTACAGATCTGTTAGCTCATAGTTTCAGATATCCTCTTCGGAGTCCTTTCTCCTCACTTACAGTTCTGAAACAGTTTCGGGAATGACCTTTATAATGTCTTCCTCTAAACTGTTGTCCATCGCGTCCGGTGTTGTGTCTTCTCTCAGTTTCGCCCTCAGGAATCGAATGATATCGTCTTTGGTCGGTGTAATAGATACAGCCACTACTTTCCTGGCAAGATGTTTCTCCACCTCATCCCGGACATGCAATCTTCCGGCCAGAAATATCCGCGTGCTTGGGGATTTGAGTAGAATTTGTTGCAGTGATTCGAGCAGCTTTCCCCGGTACTCCGCCGTGCATTCGTCGAGGGCATCAAAGCATATGTAGGTGGGCCGTGAGGACGCGATATCCCGTAACATCTCTACGACTTGGCCGAGTTCCAGTCTCCGGCCCCCGGTGGTCTTCTTGTCTTCTTGGAAAGCCTCAACGATCTTTGGCGGAATCTTTTCGAGTCCTCTAACAACTTGTTTTAGGAGGGCGCTTAGGACGGTGGTTGGGGATTGCTCCTTCTGGGCAGCGAAATCGAAGTAGAAGCACGCAACTGTAGCATTTCGTCCCCTTACCCAATAGCATAACGAATCTATCACTAAGGAGCTGGCGTCACAGTTTCTTAGCAACACCTTTGCTTCATGGAGGATATGGTTTATTACGTGATGTGGGTCTTGCCCACCCCCGGGTCTCCGTAGCAAAATAAGGCCGAATTATCTGATTCTCCACCGCGAATGCCATCGAACCAATTCAGATATTCCTCTGTCCGTAAGAGCCAGTCTCCCACATCCTCGACTCGCTGGTCCCTAATATCACAGTGCCGTATCCAGGGGTCCAGTGGAGATATCCATGCGAGAATCTCAACCCTCTCGTCGGTACTACCAAAATTATTCACGTTGATAGTATCACCTGTGATAGTATTGAATGAGTTGGTATTATTAAAAGAGTTGTTATTGAAGGAGTCGATGTTATTGGAAGAGCTGCTACTTTCGCCGACACGAGATTGTGACATTTCGCTTTTTTGCTGCTCTTTGGTGGTGGTAAATTCGGTTTACTCTGGAGGATTCGGAGAATGGGTTCTTGAGTACTGGACAGTGGGGTCAATTGATAGAGTTCTTGAGGCTGAAGAAAAGGGGGGTTGCTGTTTTCTTGCCGCCTTGCTGGCGAACGCCTGGTCCAATCAGCTCATCCAAAATATCCTACCGTACTCACGGGGCTGAGTTCTGCGACATAACAGAAACTCGTCTATATTAGACCGAAAATATTGTATCTTGTAGGTTTATAACACAATCACAAGTAGTTTACCGGTAATATGATCCATCTCTCTAAACGGGAGCTTCCGTGCTGTGGTTTAAAATTTCTGGCTTTGCTTTTGTACAGTACAAAGTACAAATTGTACTTTGTATCAAGTTCTGAACTCTGCAGAAAAGAAAACTTCTATAACTCCGTGATTCTCTTTTGGGCACCCGCCGCAGGGACTACGTAAGCGCCGAGAGTTGGAGCAGCGGAAATACTACTTTGATCCCCAGCGGGCGACTTTTTGAGTAGGTGGAGAAGTTCGCCCGCTCTCATTTACTTTACTAACTAACTAACGGCGAAGATAGGAATAGATAAATCACGAACGAAGTCATCCTCCTATCCTTCCCTCGATCACCAAACATATCTATATCCATTCTCTTCCAAGCATGTCTCCCTCTCCCTTGCATGCTCCCATGCTAGCAAGACAAAGACTCACCCTGTTCATATCCTTCCGGTATCTGTCTCCCCATGCATCCGACTCTTTCGCTCTCCCAAATTGCTTTCCGGCAGATGAATCGTTCCAAAGCGCACCTCCGAACCTTTTATCCGAATAAGGAAATAGCTATCGCTAGGGCATGCCGGGCAGCGTCTAGCCACTTCCAATAGTTTCCGTAGTATTCTTCCTTAACAAAATTAACCGTACATCAAGAAACAAGAAAAACTTCGGCCATGACAACAGCACTCTCCCGCAAACCCCACTGTCATGAAAATCAAAAAAGGATATAAAATGTAAATACATAGTAGGATGCATAGCAGAAATTAATATTTTGATCTAGAGAAAGATCTTTAGGAGGATTGAAAAGTGCGGGGCAATGAGGAGGGTTGCTTTGCCATCAATGGTTTGTGTACGGTTTATTTTGTTAACGGACAAATACTAAAGTGACTCAGGCGCTTGTGCCAAATTTCCTAGCTCTTCCATTGTTTTGGAAATTAGCAAATTCCCGCCACCCCCACACATTTGAATATTATGAGTGACAAAATGGGGATCCTTAGATCCTCATCTCCCTGGGCGTACTCGAGTATATTTTCATAATAACTCGGGAGGGTATTGGCACCATTCGTGATTGTGGATTAACGATATTCAAACGAGGTATTGTTAATAGAACAACTAAACACCTTTAGGCAGTTGGAAATATTTTGCGCGCTCGTACTGCAAAACGCAGGGCTGTCCGGTGGGAAGGCGCTTGTTTTCAATAGATGGTAGTCATCTGTTTTGAGCTATGATACAGGCTAATGCTAGTTCTAGAAGTGTCCAGGGATCTGCACGCCAAGCCATTGAGAAACATTACCCAAATCTGCGATTTTTTACAGCACGATTTCCGGATGCTTTGGGATTGGGGAGCATATCAACCAAGGCGCCAAATGATGGGTTAAATCACACTCTATCACTCGTGAATATACCGATCTCTTATTGATCCACGGACAATCTTTGGCAGCGGTGTAGCAATTATCATACAGTAGGGCGCTCCGATCTGATTTCAAAACTTGCTAGGGGGGAGGGAGGGACCAAAACACTGCGAATTGGGACACGTATCTTGAGCTACTTATTAGTTTTAGAGAATATTTCTTCCTTCCCGGATAGAGTATGGGTTAGTGCTAACCTCGCGACTGACAGGAAGTGTGGGGTCTCGGTATGCCGGTGTGATACGATAGGGAGTATTTTCGGGGGTGGCCTTGTCTTGCTCTGATAATGATAATATCATGTACAGTATATAATATTATATAAGCGAAAGCTGCGCTATAAAATAAAAGCATAATTGCTAGATGCGCACTGGTGTGCTCTATCCTTAGAGGAGTGCTTGGTGATGGCTTGGGGGTCACTGAGGTATTTGTCATTGGGTGTGGATAGCGGTTTGTCCCGAGTTATCCGGCTGGTTTTAGAAGAGTGCCGTTAGGAATTGTGATTCCCTTGAATTTCCGGCATATGCTATGCTTCTACTTACTATTGTAAATGACAGGGTTTATTATTTTTTATTTTTCAGTTTACGAGCTGGGATTTTCGAAGGATATTAGGTTAGCTCTTAAAGGGTTCCGATGAGGTATTACTTGCTTCTAAAATTGCCGTTTCTTACCGAATAGGTCTATTCTCTTTTGGGCATTCATGGATATTTACTTGGAAACTATTATAGTCTTATATTGATCATGCTAGAGAGCCAACTCAAGAAAGATTTTCAACTATCCTAGCTCTTACTGTAAGGTAAGCACTTTCTAATCACAAGGGTTGAAAACAACTCGCTCCGCATGTACAGTATGATAGCTGGTCTTGCGTTTGCAGCTCAATAACACCCTATCTCCGGAAAATAAGAATATTGTTTTTGCGCGAGGGGGAGGGAGTAGAACAGAAGGAAGAAGGGAGTGTAAGGGATCTGATTGGAACTTCCAAGTCGTTACATTAATTTTGTCTTCCACTATAACTATTATACATAAAGTTATAGGAGACAACACTGAGGGATGCGCTAAAGGAAATTCTGCCATAATACTATGTATTGTTGTTACACCTCAACTCAAGTCCGTTCTATCATTATAAAGCGAAGGTATAGAGAAATACAGGAATAGTAGGAGGCAGGGTTTATCCGAAAAAACTGGTATCTTTAGAACCCGAAACACCTGAGAAAGGGAAAGGGAAATCAAGAAAAAGAAAAATGATGAATGTGTGGGTAGGGGAGAGGATAAAAATAATCGTAGAGTGTCTGCGAAGGTTGTATACGGTGTATATGGCCAGGTTCGGAGGCGCCGAAAGAGGCCGGACTTCTAGAGCCTTATACGGCGTTGGGGGTTGCAGCCTTTCGCGCCTCGAGTAGCTTCACTACACTCTTTTCCCAATACCTATCGGCCCACCAGCAGTGTTCGCAACGGGGCAGTCCGTCCGTCCTGAGGGTAGGATGAGGACGGACTACGAATCGTAGTCCGTCCAGTCCTGGAGAGAATTTTGCCCAGGGCTAATGGCAGTAGGACGGGGGAAGACACCGGGCCCCACAACCAGATTGCAGAGTGTCTCAGAGTGTGAGGCCAGACAGATCCCTGCAGATCCCCACAAATACCGGCAGGTCCCGACAGATCCCCACAGATGCCTGAAGGCCCAAACAGATCCCCACTCTTCTCCACAATTCAAGCAGAGAATCTGTAGTCCACCATAATCACTAATCGTCTTCAGATCTGGAAGCGAAGAAAACAACTACAGTGCGATCGTGACACACTCTAGAAGGAAATATAGAAGATGGAAGAACCGTAATCTGGGTCACTGTGCCCTGTTTAGACTTTATCTACAAACAGGCATGGTGATATCACAATTGAAGACGATTTGAGGTCGAGTTTTCCCGAAGGCCGTTTCCAGTAAGAGTTGACCTTGTTCAAGTGCTGCTTCAATGGGGCCATCTTTGCTTATACGGTACGTATCACGAAGGTGTTAAATCATATTCTTTATTGTTGAATTTGAACTAAAAAATAGAAAAGAGAGAGAATGTGAATCCCTCCTTAGGTTAAATTTCCAAATAAAAGAGCACTATCCACCGGTTCTCATAGCTTAATGGTAAAGAGACCGGTCACTAGTAGCCCTTATAGGGAAGGTCAGGAGTTCAACTCCCGGCCGGGGTGGATGTAGCAAGCAGGCCTTTAATAAATAAAAGGTAAAGTAAGCCCTGGCGAACCACCTTTTTGCCATCAGGGCTTTCAAGTTTTTTTGCCCTAATATATCTCTTTAAAAGTTTACGGGAACCTTGAGGAATGATGGTCAATGAGTACAGTGAAGACAGGAATTCCATTGCACACAATGCCCAATTTTTTAACGTCCATCTCCATAGCCCTGTCCAACAGGTATTGTTTTACGTCACAGGAGTGGGATCGGCCTGGTTGGGCAGATATTTGTTATAAATTATTAGAGCTCTTGAAGGATAGGCCCCTCATATTCAAGACTATTTAAATTTTGCCGCTGTTCGCTTATTTGTACCTAATATGCTCAAACTGATTATTATTCGAAAAGTGCAATAGTGAGTGATCAACGATGAAGGAGAACTTACAGATCCCCACCATCCTTATCAGGAGATCTGCAGTCCACTACCGTCCCCTGTGGTCCTTTTATTGGGACGGCATAATAGTTTCTCACCTTGTGGGGCCTATGGTCCTTGCTCAACCCGGCAGTCCTAAAATGTCCCAGGACGGGACAGAGTAAAAATTGTCGTCCGGTCCGGTCCAGTCTTCTTGGCAGTTTCCCCGTGGGGCCGCCCGGGCCCCCAGACCGTTGCGAACACTGGCGCAAGATATCTTGTGCGCTCCGAGGACTGCATTCGCATGTGGGTTCCCCAATACAAAGAAGCATATCGTAGTATGGTTGCTGAGGGGATGGCTGAAAGATCCTTGATGGCCTGGAAATTGAGATATGTCAAAGTCTCCGCTATTTTCGAGTGTGGTCTGTCAAACAAGTCGGCATGGCGGGAAAGATACTCTTTCAGCGTGAAATGGATAAGCCTAATAGTCGAAGACCCTTTATCGACGGTGGCAAGTCCTTGGCAACAGCCTAACACTGTCCGGATCGAAGGAATATTGTTGGTATTAATGTCGCTTGATCCTATCTCGATCGCTAGGGCATGACATATCTCATTCACATTCAACGGCCGCTCGGCATGTGAAATCCACATCAGCGCGTCCATCCCGAGTCTTGATCTATCCCCTTCCTATGCCTTTATCCGTGCTATGGTTGCATCGTATGCATCCCCCAAGCCCAAGCCATTTCTCATTTTATCGAGCTTCTCTCGCCTTCGATAGGGTGTCGTTTCCCGGAGGATCGCCTCAATATTTAGAGATACCAGTAGGAATCTAGATATAGACCTGTTAGCTCATGATTTCAGATATCTTTTTCAGGGTCCTTGCTCCCACTTACAGTTCTGAAACCAACTTGGGAATGATCTTTATAATATCCTCCTCTAAGCTGCTGTCCATTGCGTCGGGCGTTGTGTCCTCTTTCAGTTTCTCTCTCAAGAATCGAATGATATCAGCCTTGGTGGGTGTAATAGATAAAGTCACTACCCTCCGGGCAAGATGTTTCTCCACCTCATCCCGAACATGCAGCCTTCCGGCTAGAAATATTTGTGTGCTAGGGGACTTGTGTAAAATTTGTTGCAGTGATTCAAGTAGCTTTCCCCGGTACTCCGCCACACATTCGTCGAGGGCATCAAGGCATATGAAAGTGGGCCGTGAGGACGCGATATCCCGTAACATCTCTACGACTTGGCCGAGTTCCAGTCTCCGGCTCCCTGTGGTCTTCTTCTGGTCTTGAAAGGCCTCCGCGATCTTTGCCGGAATCTTTTCGTGCCCACCAACAATCTGTTTCAGGAGGACACTTAGGACGGTGGTTGGGGATTGCTCCTTTTGAGCAGCGAAGTCGAAGTAGAAGCACGCAACTGTAGCATTTCGCTCCCCTGCCCGGTCGCATAACGCATCTATTACTAGGGAGCTAGCACCACAGTGTCTTAGTAAGACCCTTGCTCCATGGAGGATATGGTTTATTACGTGATGTAGGTTTTGCCCACCCCCGGATCTCCGTAGCAAAATAAGGCCGAATTATCTGATTCTCCACCGCGAATGCCATCGAACCAACTCCGACATTCCTCCGTTCGTAAGAGCCAGTCTCCCACATCCTCGACTCACTGGTCTCTAATATCACGGTGCCGTATCCAGGGGTCCAGTGTAGATAGCCATGCGAGAATTTCAGCCCTCTCGTCGGTACTACCAAAGTTACTCACGTTGATAGTATCACCTGTGATAGTAGTATTGAATGAGTTGGTATTATTATAGGAGTTGTTATTGAAGGAGTCGATATTATTGGAAGAGTTGCTACTTTCGCCGATACCAGATTGTGACATTTCGCTTTTTTGTTGCTCTTTGGGGGTGGTAGATTTGGTTTACTGTAGAGGATACGGAGACTGGGTTCTTGAGTACCGTACAGTAGAACGATAGAGTTCTTGAGGCTGAGGAAAAGCGGGGTTGCTGTTTTCTTGCCGCCTTGTTAGCGAACGCCTGGCCCAATCAGCTCATCATAAATATCCTACTGTGCTTACGAAGCTAAGTTCTGCGACATAACAGAAATTGGCGATTCTCGTCTATATTTGACCGGAAATATTGTTTCTCGTAGGTTTGCAGCACGAGCACGAGTTGTTTGATATGGTCCACCTCTTTCTAAATGGGGGCCTCCATGCGGTGGTTTAAAAATTTTGGCTCTGTTTTTGTACTTGAGTACTTCGTGTGAAGTTCTGAACTCGTCAGAAAAGAAACCTTCTTTATGAGTTTCCCCCGAACAGGGACGGCGAGAACTAAGCGCCTAGAGTCAAAGCAATAAAAATACATCTCTGATCGCTAGCGCGCGGATTTTGGGGTAAGTGGGAGAGTTCGCTCGCTCTCATTCACTTCACTAACTAACCGACGGTGAAGAGAGGCGTAGTCTAGGTAAATCATAAACGAAGTCATCCTCTTATCCCTCCATCGATCATCAAGCATATCCATTCTCTTCCAAGCACGTCTCCCTCTCACTTGCGTACTCCCATGCTAGCAAGATAAAGACTCCCACTGTTCATATCCTCCGAGTATCTGTCTCTCCGTGCATCTGACTGTTTTACTCTCCCATATTGCTTTCCGGCAAATGCCTCGATCTAAAGCGCACCTCCGAACCTTTATCCGAATAATGAAACAACTATCACTACAGCATGCCGAGCAGCATCTAACGGCTTTCAAGAGTTTCCTTAGTACTAGGGTGACTTAGGGGCTTAAGCTAAATTTCCCAGCTCTTCCACTGTTCTAGAAAAAGCAAATTCCCGCTACCCCCACACATCTGAATGACAAGTGATAAGATGTGGATCCCTAGATCCTCATCCCCCCAAGCGTATATTTTCATAATAACTCGGGTGAGTGTTAACACCATATATGATTGTGGGTTAACGATGTTCTGATGAGACATTGTTAACAGAATAACTGAACAGCTTCAGGCAATTGGAAATATTTTGTGTACTCGTACCCGTACTGTTGAGCACAGGGCTGTCTAACTTAGCGGGAAGGCGCTTGTTTTCAATAAATTGTAGTCCCGTGAATCCTATTTTGAACTATCATTTAATACACACTAGTACTAGTTCTAGAAGTATCCAGGGATCTGCACGCTACCGTATTCTCTTGAAAAGCCCCACCCAAATCTGTGAGTCTTGGCTGCACGATTTCTAGATGCTTTTGGAAAGCGAAGAGCACGCGCTTAATAATAAGTTAAATCACAGTCTATCATTCGTAAATTTAGGAATTCCAGACTGATCCACAGATAGTTAGAACCTCATGTCAAGAGATAATAAGGAGGTGGCTCGAAAGATGAAATAAATCTCCAGGGGGGGGGGGCAGGCCTTGGTAATTATGATTAGAGAGAGGAGTAGGTGAAGGTTTAGTTTTAGTTTGTTCCTTTAAATTCAAAAAGTTATATTCTCTTTCTAAAATATATATTCTTTAAAACAAGCTAAGTTAAATTCCAAGTTGAAATGATCTCTCATGGTAATTAGAGAGGTTTGATTGTATTCTCAAAGTCATAGATTTCAGAATACTAACCACTATTAAATTTTTAAGCTAAGCTAATTGCATAATGTTTGTGGTATGACATATAGCCCTCAAGGTCTCGAGGGGGGCTTAGGGTAGTAGTCACTCTTACTGCACTGCACTGCTCATACATAGCATGTCACTCGTTACTAACCAACCTATCATACATGTTATTTTTGAAATAGTGTCTCCGACTATGGCAAAGCCAGTCTATGCCCTACTACTAGTAGTATCAATTCACTGCTGTCCGAGTTTGACTTATTATTCCATTTACTTTTTCCCTCATTTGATTGCAAGGTCAATTGGCCGGATGTGCAATATCTGTTCTTATCTATTTCCTCATATCTTCCATAATAATTATTGTTTCTTTTGAGCTCTTTTCCACTACCGATATATATTACCATTTCACTGCATAAATAGTTGGTCTCTCCGCCCCTCTTAGATACTATAAAATGAAGTTCTTAAAAGTCTCTCGCTCTCCCAAGTCTCCAGTATATGGCTCGGCTATTCAATCATTTTCCAACAGTTATAATAATATTATAGTCCTGGAGTTGCTCTTATTGATCATTTAGTTGATCTCTGTACTTGCTTGAAAGTTATGCCTCACTGTATTGCTTACTCTTGTTCCATGAATGCAATATGTGGGTGCCGTGTATGCATTCCTGCGCTCTTATGATTTCCTTGTGTTTGCTTCTCTATACAGTGCCTCGCTTTCCTTCCCTTCCCTTCCTCTCTCTTCCTCCTTTCCTGATGACAACCTCCCGTTCGTTGGAGCCTAGTGGCTGCTCAGTGAAACTAACATCTCGTTCATTTGGCCTAAAACAATTCGTAACGCTACCTCTTCCGCGTCCAGATAGCCCTGAATTCACAGAAACCCCTTGCAACTTTTCCACCACCACCACCACAACCACCACCACCATCACACTTTACCAATGCCAGAGCCCCCAATTCGAACCCCAATCTAAGGAAAAAGCAGGTACTAAAAAAAAAACACCCAGAATCGAACCTATAAGTTACACATCTCACAATTTTCCTCCACTTGTATACAAACCAACCTCTCCATCCACCACACGCCCTACCCCTCTCCCCCCCAGCCACCAAACCCCACTAACCCCAGCACTACTCGAGCACAAACTAAAATTCTCAGAAGACGTGAAACAAACAAAATGCGTAGTTACAACATAGATATCAAGCTCACTCCTTCCGAATCTTTAATTTGCGCCAGTGTGTGTAGCCAAACTAGAATCACGGAAAATCACTCGCTATACAAATCAAAGCATTTAAAGTAAAAAGGGAATAAAGTACAATAAAAATAAATGAATGATGTTCTGAATTGTGAATCGTAAGAAAAGTCAAAGTGTTTGAATAAAAGAAGAGTGTGAGTTGTAAAGATTTTAAGTGATAGAACGTAACTGAATTATTTCCTACTTTCTAATTATCCTAAGTTTTCCCTCATCTTTTATACTAAGTATTTCCACCTCATAGATATCTGTACCAACCACTGAACTCAGC
>Ga0307507_10007687_pt1 | contig 15431 bp, 13 predicted proteins | sample 7_EM_MG_FD_207223 | JGI IMG/M metagenome (GOLD analysis project Ga0307507, IMG submission 207223) | Populus trichocarpa ectomycorrhiza microbial communities from riparian zone in the Pacific Northwest, United States - 7_EM | ecosystem: Host-associated > Plants > Roots > Unclassified | place... | reverse complement strand
CTATTTTAATGTTTGTATATCTGTTATATCCGTTATATAGTATTATAATAACAGATTTAGTGGGCAGAGAATTAATATTTTTAATTACGAAGCGTGGAAGGCGTATAATTAACATGGAATTTTATATACGTCGCGAACTATATCTATCGCCAAAAGAATGGCTCTTGCAGAGAAGCGTAAATATATAGCTTTATTATGGCTCTAACATAGATATATCGCTAATATAATCTGCTATAGTTCAACGAGGTTCAAAAGAGCTAGAAAAATCAAGAAAATAGGCTTATACTGGCAAAGGAAAAGCTAATGCTATATCTATAAGTATTAAAGAGGATGAAGATTTTGATTTTGATGATGTTATATTAGATATATTATTTTCTGGAACTAGTATACGCCCACAGTCGCAATCATGAAGTTCGCAAGGCGTATAATTAAAATCTTACTTATAATCTATTGCCTCTGTTCGCTCTGGTATATTATATTCTAGATTTTACTAAGTTCTATAAAGCTAATATCTTTTAGTCTCCTCTATTACAATATTAAATAATGGCTAGGTTTCGCTCTCTCCTAGACCTATTTTACCATTAAGTAAGATTATCTAGATATATCCTTAATGTATCTAGCTTATAAGCTAACTATATCTAGGATATAAGAGTAGCTTATAGTCTTTACTTTGTATAACAGTTACTTAACAAGCTCAATTCTTATAATAGTTAACGCTACAGCAATCCCAATTAAATATTCGTGAATAAGAGGCTAGGGTTCTATATATAGAAGCTGAAGCAAAGGCAATTAAACTATAAAATCGGAAGCTGGAGTTGGAGCTAAGAAAATTAGAACGAGAACTTAGTTAATATAAATTTTTATATTTACGAGCATAAGGAGCAGAGGTTATATTAAGGTTATTACCTAGATATAAGGACATTGCAATATCTAAGAAAGCCTAACCTATATGCTCCGCGCTATGCTCCATACCCATACTTAATGCTTTAGTGTCTATAATAGAACCAGGATAGAACTAGGATACATCTAAAATGTATAAACGCTATAACCTATTTAACCCATATAGCGTAGTCCTCTTTAGTATTAAATGTCTCCCTATTATTAAAGTTATCTGCAACCCCTAGTAGTGTTATCCCAGGTAAAACAAAGTTCTATTTACAGTTAGATTATAAATATATCAGCAATATAATTAAAGACTATAAGTATACCTTATTAAACCATATATATATAGCCCAGTTAGATAAGCATGCTATTTATATTAGATCTAAGATATATTAGAAATATAACTAGTAAACCTACTCTTACTACTAGTCCTACACAAAGAACACTTCTGCTTATTAGACTTACCAATAACCTTAAACATTACGGTGCGGTTAGGCTATATTAAGGTTAGATTATAGTTAGATTATAATTATATAGTAATTAGAACTGCCTAAACTTGCCTTGCCCTTAGGTGTTAATAGAATTCTAGAACGGAATATAATGCGCATCTGTTTAACTAGCTCCTCTATATATTCTAGTTAGATCTATAATATAATAAGATTATAAATAATAACATACCTAGATCTGCTGAAGTTACTTTGCGTTTTCTACAACCTTTGGCCGTTAAGGGTGCATTTTCGGCTGGGGGCGCTAAAATATATTAGCAATATATCCTAGATAGAAGAACAATAGTTTATACTATTATAATATATTCCAGCCTTTCTTACTGCTTTACCAATAGGGCATATAACCTATAGTTTCTCTTCTATATAAATAGCTCTATAAAGTGTCTTCCAAGCCGCTAAAATAAGTTAGATCTAGGATATAATATAGATATATAGACAACCATACTATCCAAATTATCCAATTCTAGCTCTTTTTAACCTCTGGGCTTTACACTTCTAATTATATAGCCTGCACCTTTCTTTATTTTAAGGTTAGAAAAAGGTTATAATGTGGATGCAATATAGATACATCTAGGATCTTACTGGGAAATATGACTTAATATGCTTAATTAATCCTCCACAACTATTTGCGAATTTTTTTTCCTAAGCGTAAACAGTGTGCTTAGCATTTAGATCCTACTATAGTTAGATCTAGGATATAACAAAGATATATAGCACTTATAACTCACAGTCTTCCCAATAGCACAATCCCATCTATAGAAAATCTCCTCTAGCAGAATATAGACAAGGAAATGTTCGCCGCGGGGCTATATTTAGGTTATATCTTAGATATAAGCTAGATATATGCTAGATATTACCTTAATGTAAAAGAACGGAACCCACCCTAGGCGCTTGTTGAGTCCAAGGTACTATACCTTGGTGTATTGGCCGGGGGCACCAGAAATGCGCCCCTTTATAGTATTTGGCTGAGGAGTAGTATCATAAGTGCCAGAACCCTTACCCTCACCACTATCCAAGTCTGGATTAAAATATGGCCTGGAAGCTACTACCCTATTCGCCGGAGTGCTATATATAGCCATTATAGTGGCGTCTGGATCTTGGATAGAGCTGCTAGGGCTGCTAAGGACTTCGTTAATAATCTATTAAGGTTAGATTATAGATATAACATAGTTTTATCTAAAATATAACTTATATCTTATGCGACCTCCATCCCACTAAAAGCATTTACCTGCCCATTTTAGAGAAAATTCTTGGTCTATATCCTAATTAGATCCTTCTTATAACCACCAGAAGTCACTTTACCTTATTACAAAATTGGGTATTTAGACTATTAAGTGGTGTCTATTCCATATTAGATTATGGATATAACCTAGATATATACCTATAGTGCTTATATAAGAGTTATTACAGTTATTCTCTAGGGGCTAGAAGGGATTCGGCGGCAACTAATATAGTTAGGCTAGATTAAGATAATAATGTAGATAGAATATTAATAAATACCTCTCTAGACTGCTGGTTCTTTAGGGTCTATAGCCACATTAGATCCTTAATAAAACCTTAATATAACCTTAATATAACCTCCCAAAACTTACATTGTCCATTTTATCACTAATATCTTTTAAAATCGTGATGAATAGTAGGAAGTATTTAATTAAAGGTTTGAAACAGCTATATTAACGTTATAATTGAAATATAATTATGTTATTGCCTCTAGACGTGATTCAATGAAAGTTTAAATTGTGTACCAAGTGAAGCTGGGTTGGTGTCAGAATATCAACACTAGCCGAGGTTTTAGTGCCTTGGCGAGCACTCCCGGAGCTTTCGGCAACACTGGCCGAGCTTCAGACTCTGTATCAGGTGGGCAGATCTGCAAACTGAAAAGGGGTCTGTGCTTGCGGTCCGTGAAACCACAGAACCAAGCGACCCGCCCTCTCAATAGTCATACAGAGGTGCGTTGCAAAAGTCTTTGCCGGCCCTGCCTAGGTTGAGCCTAAAGAGCCCGCATGTAGCCGAAAATTGGGCGCATTCTAAGCCGGTTCTGGGGGACCTTAAAGGCGCCATTGGGCGGCTTCTAGCCCGTTGCCCTACCAATCTTAGGGAGTCACCGCCCATAATACCGCCCAATAAGGGGCGGCGAAGACTTTTGCAACGCGCCTCCGTACCATACAGAGATTAATGTAGAGCGCGCATCCTTCATCTAGCCACCATCCGTTTAATAAATGTGTTTTATTCCTACACCTTGTACATGCCCAAATAGGCAATTTATTGCTGCGGAACCAGGAGATTTAACCTCAACAAAGGTTCACCATTCTTTGTACGTTCTTGATGAAATATAGGGTTATGAGTTGCTTAATTGCATGCCATCTGCTACGGGAGGCCGTCTACTTATAAAGCTAGTAGGGTGGCTTCCAGTCACCTTACTTACAAGGGTATATCAGCCACCGACAGTTCTCAGGATTCATGCGCAAGCTAGCGACGTCATAATATCGCCTACAGCTATCAAGTTCTTGCTAAAGATCCCTGAGCCAAAACAACAAGATATTATAGCCATATAAGAGTCTTCGGTTCTATATGCTGACCGCATGTTGCCTCAATTGCAGCTTCTAGGGCTCAAATCACAGTCGCCAGTCTTCCTGCGACCAAATCTCTTTCTCTTATCAAGGCACCTCCGAGCCTTCCGCCCATTTCACAGCGCATCAATTATGGGCTCAAATCTAAAGGACAAAAAGCATCCAAAATTTGGTCACCTACCGCTCTCTACTTCGGGCCCTCAAGAATGCGCATTGACGGTATTTGTCCTTTCGCACTCTTCATCGGCAAGCTAAAAGTAATACCGGCAGGGCAATGCTTTACTGCGGACACCTTATTTTAACAAAGGCTCTGCCTTCTCTAAGGAAGAGCGGAAGGTGTTCAAATTACATGGTCTCCTCCCTCCGAACATCCAAACTCTAAAAGAGCAGGTTCAACGAGCATACGAACAATACAGTAGTCGGCCAAACGACCTAGCAAAGAACTCATTCATGACCAGTATGAGGGAACAAAATGAAGTACTCTTCTATAAGGTATACCGATATATATTGTCCATATTCCGGCTTGCTGATTGGTGCCCAGCTTATCCAAGATCACTTAAAAGAAATGTTCTCAGTCATATACACCCCAACTGAAGGAGAAGCTATCCAAAACTACTCGAGGCTTTTCCGGAGACCTGAAGGCTGCTTCCTGAATATCGAGGATCAGGACCAGATAGAAGATAACATAGATCAATGGGGCAATCCAGAGGATATAGACGTCATTGTCGTTAGCGATGGCGAACAGGTTAGTCAACTACTGCCTTCGAATCTGAAATTATTTTTAACAAATACAACATATTCTTGGCATCGGCGATCAGGGCGTTGGCGCAATACTTATCAGCGTTGCGAAGCTAATCATCTACACTCTATGTGCCGGCATTCACCCTTCAAGGACCTTGCCCGTAGTATTAGACTGTGGAACTAATGTATGTTATGGCTGACTTTACCTTGAATTTTGACTGACCGCCCCATAGAATAAAGAGCTCTTAGATGATGAGCTATACCTTGGATTGCGTCAACCCCGCGCGGCCGGAGAGAAGTACAATGCATTTGTGGCCAGATTCATTGAGGCCTGTCGAAAGAGATACCCAAAGAGCTACATACATTTCGTAAGTGCTTCCGTTCAATTCAGTCTTAACGAATCTTTTCACCTTTACAGGAAGACTTCGGCTTGCACAATGCAAGAAGGATCCTGGATAAATACACTCCTCAAATTGCATGTTTCAACGACGATGTTCAAGGCACCGGCTGCGTGACTCTTGCCGCTGTTATGTCTGCCCTGCATGTTAGCAAAGTTAAATGGGAAGATGCGAGATTTGTTTTATTCGGAGCCGGCACTGCCGGCACCGGAATTGCGGATCAGATTAAAGATGCCATTGCAGTTGAGACAAACAAGTCAAAGGAAGACGCGGGGAAGCAAATATGGTATTTCAACCGAAGAATAACACGGTTTATAATCGACCGACGGAATTGCTAACTCGTTGGCTGCAGGTGTGTAGATAAACCAGGCCTACTGCTACAGTCCAAAAAGGATCAGCTCACGCCAGCCCAAATCTCTTACGCCCGAGAAGATTCTGAATGGGAAGGCAAGGACCACAATGATTTGCTAAGTATCGTCAAAGAAGTTAAGCCGCATGTGTTGATTGGTACCTCGACAAAACCAGGGGCTTTCACGAAAGAGATTGTGCAGGAAATGGCAAAACACGTCAAACGTCCGATCATCTTCCCGCTCAGCAATCCAACAAAACTCCATGAAGCTAAACCCCAGGATCTATTCAACTGGACGGAGGGCAAAGTTCTTGTTGCTACCGGTTCCCCATTCTCCCCTGCAGAGTATAACGGCAAAAAGTATGAAGTTGGTAAGCAGCCTTCGCCTGCAGGATTCCCTACTAAGAAGCTCACATGCGATCAGCTGAGTGCAATAATTCCGTTACTTTCCCTGGTATTGGGCTTGGGGCGATCCTCAGCCGTACCCGTCTCATGCCTCCGTCTCTTCTAGTTGCTGCAGTTAAGGCTCTTGCTTCTCAGGCTCCTGCTCTGAAAGACCCAGCTGCTGGACTTTTACCTGATGTAACAGACGTGCGGGAAATAAGCGTTCAGATCGCCAAAGCCGTTATCAAAGCTGCTGTGGAGGAAGGCCTGAACCAAGAAAAGGAAATCCCAAGCGACGATGCACAATTAGAAGAGTGGATTCGTGACCAGATGTGGGATGCTCGATATAGGCCGTTGAAATATGTTGAAGAAGCTGATGCAACTGCCCATGCGAAGGGAGAGGCTGGAACCGGAAATGTGAGACGGTCGGCTACCTAGGTTTTCATTGGCTGGGATATGTCGACTCTTTGTGTACGACATCATATTCGACCTTTTTCTTGATTTATCGTTGTCGGTATTTAGTCTCACAGATTTTGTGTCTTACACTTCTTCAAGATAAGTTCTCCAATAACTTTATTCTCCCTTGCAACTATTTACCAACCCAGTGATCTTTTTGGACTGGGTTAATTCCGGAGCTCCGTGGTGGAGCCGTAGTTTGACTGGAGTGGATCTTGTCAATTTAATTGATTGGATGGAGTGGATTCGAAGCTGTGGAGCTCCAAATCTAACCTAATACGGAAACATCTAGTCTTAATAAGGAAATAAGGTGCGTGCATATATCACGTGTGATAAGGTAAGAACTTTCGTGCTCCGTGCTTGTGCCCATCGCGTTCGCTTACCCAAACGCTTACCACCCATACCCCCCTCTACCTGCTTCTACTTACCTCTTTCTTTCTATTCCTTCTCTTTTAGCCTTCTCTACTTATTTCTCCTTAAAACTATCTTTATTGTATTCTTTTATATTATTATATTAACGCTAAGCTTTTCTATTTTTAGTATATAAATGTACTGGAGCTCCAAGGAGCTCTTGGAGTAAAATGATTTAATAGCTGGATGGAGCGGATCCAAGGCCAGATCCACTCCACTCCAGTTCAAAAAGATCACTGTACCAATCCTTTCGCTAGATTACTTCATATTTTTAAACTGTCCCGCGAGGCTACCGGCACTGGTTTATGCTACCTTCATTGAATGACGTCAGAATAAGGCAACTCAATTAGCTCTTCTGTCAGCCAGCTCAATTCTTGATCCACTAGGTTTTCCGTACGAAGACCAAAAAATCTCGCAGATTTGGTTCAGCAGTTTCGAAACACCCAAATGTACTGAGCTGTGCAAAAAAGCCGGTACTTCGTGATAATCCAGTGTTCAAAGTTCATTTGCTCATTTCCCATGTCAATTGGAACTTGTTCTAAACTTGGGACTAGGCGTTTATGGAGATCCCCCTAGCATTGAATGAGTAGTTTAGTGAAGCTCCTAGAAGGCTCTGCATTATCGTTTAATTCCTTTTGTCCTATTGAGTTTGATGTTTTCGTCACCTAACTAATTTGCCTTCCAACCCAATCAAATCGGGCTGGGTTTGCTTTCAACTACTACTACAAAGGAATTGAGCTCTCAACCAGTAAAAACAAGAATTCATCCAAAATTTTCATTCGCTCGAACCAAAATTGAGATTGCATTTTTAGGGAAGTGCAGTGTAAGAGATGGATGGATTGGATCTAGATCCAAATCCAAATCCATCAAATCCATCGGATCTGGATCGAGATCCAAACTTTATCCATTCTTAATAGGTTGCCTAGGGCCTAGGCTTCAATTTTGCCGTATATTAAGCTAATTCTGGCGATTTTCGCCACTTACGTTATATAACGGCCTAGTGTGGTTTTTATTATAATCTTTAAGTCACATAACTACAGCTATTTACTAAGCTCTACCGCAGCTGTCTACTAAGTTCCACTATAACTGTCTACTAAGTTCCACTATAACTGTCTACTAAGTTCCACTATAACTATCTACCAAGTTCCACTATAACTGTCCACCAAGTTCCACCGCAACTATTTACTAAGTTCCACTGCAACTGTTTATTAAGTTCCACCGCAACTATCCACTAAGTGTCCACTAAGTTCCACTATAACTATCTACTAAGTTCTATTATAATCTGTAGACCCTAGCTTCTACTAATTAATTAGGATTTTTTATGCCCAGTATAGAAAATCGCTATTAGCTTACTTACCACTAGTGCCTTAGCGGCACTTATAAGGATTGCTTAAATTAATAACCTCTACCTCTTAGACCTAATTAACTCTAGAGAAGTTAACTTTATAGGCTTAAGTAGAGTTATATTAAGTCTTAAATTAATAATCTTATTCTTGTCCTAGGAGTAGAGATATAAAGTTACTTAGATTATACTCTGCTTAAGGTAGTTATAGTATTTTATAACCATCTAGCTAAAATAGCTAAAGATATATTCTAGCTTATTACTTATAGCTAAAATTAATAGGAGATTAATAGCCATTTAAGTAAGGTGCGGGTACTATTTATAGCTAATAGTTCTCTACTACTTAATTAGGGTCTCGCAATCTTTAACTTAATTCTACATATAATAGTAATTATATTTATCCTGTATGGTAGTAGAATAACATTAATAGCCGCTCTTCTAAAGACCTTTTATCCTATAGGCCTCTATAATATTAAGCTTATACCTAGGCTTCTTCTTCTCTAGGGATAGAGCTTCTAAGATAGGCTATTGCTTATAGTCTATAAGCTATAGATATTTAACTAATTTACGGGTAGATGTAATTTAAGTTTTCTTATGCTCCCATTAAGCTTCTATATACTACCAATTATATCTAGGATAGAGGACGACTATAGTAATATAGGCTGCTAACTTATTAATCTTCGCATAATACTATTGAGCCTTATTAAGTATAAACTTAATTTATATAGCAAAATGCTATTCTCCTTTAATTAATAAAGGCGGTATAAATTTAAAGCGTTTATATACGGAGGTAAGTTCTTTAGTAATATATTTAATATCCTACTAAACATTAACTAGCCTATATAACTTACTATCGCCTAGTTAGCCTTATAGGTCTATAGTTATAACCTAGCATAGTTTAAGTAAATTTTTGTACTATATTAGAACCTCCCAATTGTCTATAGTAAGTGCATTTTTAAAGATTATATTCTAAGTGTTGTCCTAGTCTTTTAGCTAAGTAGATTTTAGCCTCTTTTTTAGTTATCTTACACGTTACTGCTCTAACTATATAAAGTCTTTAAATGGCGCGTAAAGCTAATTTAGTATATAGAATTCCTTATAAGTACTATTCTAGCAGGTAAGGTTAGATTAGAAGAGGTCTTAGGTTATTATTATATCCTATTAATCCTCTAGGAGGATGCTTTAGAGATATATCTTCTAGCCTAATAATTTATTAGCACTATTAACTAATTTGTACTTTTAGAACTACTTACTTTTATACTACCAATGTCTTTTCTAAGGGCTTATATATACCTATATAATTAAGTTATAGGCTTTACCAACTAGTCCTTACTTCCTCTATATCTATAACTACGCTTTTATATCCTTAGGTACTACATCCTCCACTTTAAATAAATCTAGGTTATAGCCGTATAAGAGGTAGCGGGTAATAATGTTAATAATATAGCCTAAATAATATAGCCGGCGCTTAATTGGATTAAAGTTAAACTCCTTTATAATAGCCATTATTACCGTATTATTATTAGTTATATTATCTAGCATAAAATACCTAATCTGCTTATTCTTAATGCTAAAGTCTTTAATTACGGTAATTACGCCTTCTATAATATTAACGCTAGTATGCAAGCCAGTCTGCTCTAAAATAGCAAAAAGAGTTACTTAAGGCTTAAAATCTTTATTAAGAAAGTGGGTAATAACACTATTAAGTAAAAGAAGGTTGCTTAATATCTATAGGTTAAAAGATAAATAAATCTTACTAACTATGTATTATAGCTCTCTCTTTACTACTGCCTTATAGTAAGTATAGCCCTTAATAATCTAAAATCTAACTAACTATCCACTAGGCATACATTCTGCTACTTAAGGTAATAGATATTTAATAAACTTGCGAAAGACCGGCCTATTAACTTGCCTAAAAAACACGTTATTATAGATAATGCATTAAAGAAGAAGTCACTTAAATATCTTCTTATTAAACGCATACGCTAACTTATTAAGAACCTACTGCTCCTAGGGATTATTTGCATTAAGACCTTTAGGTATAAAAATTAACTTTAACGTGTATAGCACCTTCTTACCCTTCTTATTAAATATACAACTATAGACTACTTAAATATACTTTATAATATTAGAGCTTCCTTTATAGGTATTCTAGGAGTAGGCCTTAATACTATGCTTATAATAACACTCCTTACAGAGCTACTACTGGTTACTAGTTTTATAGCTCTCTATTAGTACACCTAACTACTAGATTAGGGAGGAGAGCTTACTATTACCTTTAGAGATTGGGATAATATAGCTAAGTAATCTATTCTAGTTAACCCAGGACCAATTAAACTAACTTTTATCTTTAGGAGGAGCCTCACTAGCGCGTGCTTTAGTAGACTAATTAGCATTAAATATACTAGATATTAGAGCTATTATAAGAGTTAAGATCTTAGGTATATTAGGATTAGGTATTAGTGTTATTTAAATTATAACGTATTTAATCACCAAGACCGCCAGATCACCAAGACCGCCAAAAATGCTTAGCACTACTAACTCAATCTACGTAATCGTTATTATCGCTATAGGAAGTATCTGAAAATATATACTGCGTACTCGCAATAGACTTGGGAGAAGACTCTCTATCTAACTAATACATTTACGCGTTATGCCCAGTCTCGCCGCACTTCCTATAGTAATGTTGAGTCGTTGGCGCCTGATCCTGACCATTACCACCACCACCTCTCCGAGGCTTCTTGACCGTTATAGACGTTTTAGCAGCTACTTAATTAGCTGTCACACCAAACTCCAAGGTGCCACCTGTCTAGAGACACTTCCGTTTACGCCCTTTTCGCTTAGTTATTACTGCTAATTGCGCTTTAAGCTCAGCAATGCGGGCAGTCTTTAGCTCGTTCTTATGCACTATTTTTTAAGCACCCTTAACTAACTGTATAAAACCAGACTAAGCCGTTCCTAGTGATCTAGTAAAAGAGTCGCTTACTAGCTTTGACTGCGATCTTAATTTAAGCGTATTACTTGGAGTTTTTAACTGCCACAGTGTCTCTGGTAGTAGGGGTCCTGGTGGGGTACGCAACCGTACTTTAAGACGGTTAAGTACCGTCTGCGTGTTAAGTGGAACGATTCCTGACGCTTTAAATACCTTTTAACAGTTCTCTGTTGTAAATACATTAAAAAACGCGTCTTTAAAGGCTGGTAAGAAGCCTTCCTTATTAATATAGAAGACTTGGTGGCGCGCTAAGTCCTAAACGCGTTGGGAGTACTTTAGCTTTAATGGCGCGAAGTAGACTATGTCTAAAGGCTATAGTATATGTGACGAATGGGTAGGTATATAGAGCGTAAGGATCTTGTTTTTAAGGCAGTAGTCCTTAAAAAGCTGCGACTGGTGGCTTTTATGACTATTAAGAATAAGTAACTGATACCCCCCTACCTAACGCGACCTTGTATACGCGTTAAAGTGCTTTAACCACGCGACTCCAAGCTCGTTGTTAGTCCAGCCGTTTTTAGAAATAGAGATTTTCCAATTACGTGGTATCCTAGCTTCTTCATACCACGCAGAGATATGGACGTGCCCTTTATAGATAATAAACGGTGGGATCGCGTACCCTACGGCGCAGATACTCTAGATAACGGTAACCCACTCTTAATTGCCTGGTTGGATAAGCTCTGGCTAAGCACGTCTCTTAGCGCTAGTAACCACTTTTATAGACCTAATGACGCCCATCTAGAAGCCAGTCTCGTTAAAGTTGTGTATATTATTGTTGGAAACGCTGTACTTAACTTTAGTCTCCTCTATAAGCTTAAACTACGCGTTAATAATCTCTGGATCTTTCTGTAGTATCCTTTAATAATCCTTTGCTTGATTAAATGCCATCTTAAGTTTATCCAAACGCGTTATAAATCTATCCACCCACTTCTTGCCCACTGGCTCTCCACCCTGCGCAGCTAATAGTTTGTCTGCTATATTAATAACCTCGCACTTCCGGGGCGGAAATCCTTGTTAATTTAGGTTAAGGATGTATTAGATAATCGTCTGCTCTTCAGTTAAGGTAAGCTTTCGGCCATTAGCTGGAGTTTTGAGTTGAAAGGTAATTCCTCGGTCGCGATTAGATAGCTATTGGTGATTAACGTTATAGGCTACAGCAGCGCGTTAATAGCTTCGAAATTGGCCAGTATGGTAGGCTTAAAGGGCAAGCTGGACTCTACCTTCTTGTTGGAGTAATATTATGTGAGATAGTTGTGACATGTTGTGATGTAGGCGATGTGGTCGTGCTAAGAAATTTTTGGCGGTCTTGGTGATCTGGCGGTCTCGGTAATCAAATACGTTAGTAGATTAATTAGGCTTAGTTATATTAGAGACTTAATCTTTTAGCTTTACCACTATATCTAATAAGTTAGGAGACCAGGCGGTATAGCGGTAAGGCTACCAGGTAGGGCCATCTTATAGCTAAAGGTGTAGAGGTATATTTAAGGAAGGTAGTAGTAGTAGAGGTAGTAAAGGTAGTTTAGCAATAGCCTTCTTCTTTCTTAGCTTTAGAGGCATAGTTAATAGTAATAATAAGAATAAGAGGTAAGAGACTTTATTATTTTTACTGCTATCTTACTAGCTTACCCCTTTTACGCTATCTAATGGTTAGTGTAGTAATTAATATATTACGGCGTTGCCTTAATAACGCTATAAATGGATAACTATTGGATCTAGATCCATATCCACGCCACTAATGGATTAGGCGTGGATTAGTGGATTGATGGATCCCAATCCAATCTCGATCCATCCATCTCTTACACTGGGGAAGTGTCAAGATGGATATTGGAAAGCTAAAAACTAAGTTGAAAGTTCAATATATAAATTCGGCTTCTTGCTCCAATGCCCTTAATGTAAAACCCTCTTACCCTATATTATCTACCTAGGCTTTTTCCTGGGGTAGAGAAGTCAAAGTCCTTTAGAATAGAGGACTCAGAGGATATGCTTCCTGTTTAACGACTTCCAATGGCTACCTTTCTCCCTTCACACATTCATACCCTCCCACTTACAATCTCTACTAGATTAAACCCTACATTGTCTAAAACATATCGACTGGACAAGAAATTCCTATAATGAGGATCACTATGCAATGCCTCGCCCTTGCCGGCCTAGCAGCCGGCGGGCTCATCCAAAGAGCCCATATCCCCAGCTTCAGCACCGGTTACACCAGAAACTGTCAAAAGAGAGGATCAAGAATGAGAACTCTGTCCAATCGAGAGCGGCTCTTGATCCTCCATATATACAGTCAAGATTAGCGGCCAAGATACCCCCGATCCGTATCCAATATAGGGAAGCTAAATCGACATGGGTAGTCATGATCGCTCGACAGAAACCCTGGCTCCATTTCCTGCCCTGACTCCAACAGGACCACTTTCACAGCTTCTACTGGCGCGAAGTACCAGGTCGAATGTTCCACCGACTGCAACGGCATCGGCATGCCCAAGATCACTGTCTACATCAGCACCTCCGACGACTGCATCAACGAGTGCACCGAGGAGTCCCGCTGTATTGATGTCTCGTACATCTACGGCGAACCAAAGGGGCCCTGCTACCTCAAGACTACGTCTGGACCCTCCCGCCATGGTAGGAAGGCCGTCTGGGGCGCGAAGCAGATTGAGGCGGCGCCTGGAGATGCCGTTCCCACAGAGCAGGCTTCTACTAAGGAGACGCCAGCCGAGGAAACGACTACGCAGCCCACTATTACTGAGAAATCAAACTCTGCAAGTACGGAACGCTCAGGTGCCGTAAATGGTGAAGACAGCAAAGACGGCGAAGATAGCGACGACAGCAACGACAGCGGCTCTGCGTCCGGTGAGGATTTGGTGTGGCCGCTGCATATTAAAAAATAGTCTACCGAACCATTAATTTTTGGAGATGAAGAGGCGAATATGGATGAACCCAGCAAGCTTGGAAGCGCCGAATATAGTACTCAGCACCAGTGCCACCACCCACATCATCGTCACCACTTGGGTCAGGCCGGAGGTGCTGCTCCTCCAGCAGAACAGTCTCCTGGGGCTGCTCCAACCGAGACCGTTGTTTCTGATGCGCTCTCGAGTCCTCGTCAACCTGTTCCGTCCCCAAAATGCTTCATTATGTAGTCAACCCCGACGAATCCATTGAGTATGCAGGCGACATCGCATCTCAACCTCCCGCCTCGCTGGCCTTGGTTTCACGCCTTGTGACTAAGCATGCCTCTAAAGTGTCATTAGCCAATGATCTTACCGCGTGTAGTTCTGACGACAACACCGATCCTCATCACCCTTGGACGATGTATCATCCTGAATCAACTGATTGTAGCTTCGAAGACGGAGATAAGTGCCACAATGTAAGGAGAAACAGTGCTCGAAGCCCCAATCCTGCAGGGATAGCCACCAAGCCGGAAAAAAAAAAAAAAAACCATGCAACGATTCCGCTCGCCTTGCTCTCGCGTGAAGTGACCCCGCTTGGCGAGCCCAAGATATGAACACTGATTGCAGCTCTGATGACAACAGCTTCGGCATCTACTATAATTCATGGGATATGTTCCACACCGATGAGCGTGAGGGCAGAACTGACTGCAGCTTCAGCGACGCAGAAGATTATGCGTTGTATAAGGTGCCTGGTGGATAGGGTCCGAAGAGGCGGGCCTCAGGGCGCTCGAAGCGTGTCGCATGATGCTGCGCAGCAGCCGACTGCGGAGGCTAAGCCTTTCTATCCTAATTCTGCGCTCCAGGAACTCAATGATATGATTGCGCAGCTGGACTCGAAGCTGGTCGCGCAGGGTAAGGATGGGCTCATCACTAGCGTTATGAAGGTCCTGCGGGTCAAGAGCGCCCCTAGTGGGTTCACGCCCAACGGCTGGATCCCTGTGCCGAATGAGAATTGCAAGAAATAGTCGGGTTTGAGCACTACGGTCTGCCTTGTGGATGATAGCCACTCCGAGGGCTTCCGGTGGGACTCTGCTAAGCCAGAGAAAGGTAAAACTGAGGTCGAGAGTGAGTACGAGAGTCCGAGCAAGGATGATGCGAAGCCCAAGCAAGAACCCAAAGTGATTGTGGATGAAAAGTTGAGCAAGACGTCAAGGTTGATGTTAATTTAGAGCCGGAGAAAAAGCCCAAAGAACAACCTAAGGAGAGCTAGAACAAGGACAACGAAGACCCTAAGGAAGAAGTGAGTGGATGGCCTAAGGGATTGATCACTTGCGATTTGGACAATGAGAACTCCGAAGGGTTCATAAGGTGTCGTCTTGGTGGTGCGCCCTCTTATAACGATTTCCTTCATAAGGCTGAACGAGAGATCGTCTACTTCGACCCTAGGGCCTGCGTGAAGGAGGACTGTGTTCCGCAATACCCGCTCACTTATTGGGGGGGGGGGGGGGGGGCTGG
>Ga0307507_10007686_pt1 | contig 15435 bp, 15 predicted proteins | sample 7_EM_MG_FD_207223 | JGI IMG/M metagenome (GOLD analysis project Ga0307507, IMG submission 207223) | Populus trichocarpa ectomycorrhiza microbial communities from riparian zone in the Pacific Northwest, United States - 7_EM | ecosystem: Host-associated > Plants > Roots > Unclassified | place... | reverse complement strand
GGTCCAGATTTTCGGTAAAATTTCAAAAAGTGTGGATCAGAATGGATCGGAGTGAACCAGGTGGACCACGGGGACCACAACCCCCCTTGGTGGACCAGGAGCGTTCAGGACCACCTTGGACCACACTCCGACATTTTCCTGATGCATCTTTGAGGTCGATAGCATGGTGGAAGGTTCGCCTAGGAGCCAGGATTTCCACCATTTCATTCTCAAAGTATTCTTTGTACTGCCATTACGGCTTGGGTAATCCTGCTAGTTGTTCTTCCTCTTGTCTTGTGGATCCGATTCTGCCGATTATTCTGGCTTCTTTATCGAAAGCCACCTTCTCGTCCCATTCAACCATGTCAGCTATACCTTCATCTTATACATGTTCTACACATTTGGGATGTTTGAAACGCCATTTTTCAGGGGTTTCAATAGTTTTTGTCGGACATTCGTGGTGCCACCACCCGAAAGGTCTGATCATATCATTTTTGCTTGGGTACGCAATCTCCCTGGGGACCATAGTTGTATGGCCATTGGTACCGATGTCCACTTGGATCGGATGTGAATAGTATTGTCCTCCTGTAGAGGATCCTTCGCCATTGAATGCGGTTATTTTAAGCGGGTTCTCTCTTATATTGTAAGGTACTTTGAGGGTGCGTGTGGTGTTTTGGTTAAAGGAGGAATATGTTTGATCCCGAGTCTAGTAAGACTTTAATTTTGTGCCGTTTGTCTGATATGACATGGAAGGCAGTTCCTTCAAGGCACTCATAGTGCTGTGGAATTGGTTTGTGTTTTGTTCGGTAAGGGCCTGGGCCTCGTGTCTCATAGATTCTTTTCATTGTGGTAACTTTGGGTTTGTAACCGCGCCTGCGCAGTTTCGGCTCTTGAAGCCTCCTCTGACAAACTGCTTATCCTTTCATCAAAAACTTTTGGAATGGTAAATTAACTTGGTGATAATTGGAAATTCAAAGGTAGGATTTTTCCGTGAAGGACAAGGTTATATCTGTTTGTATATCGGGCAGCCCACTACTAGCGGTCTTTATTCCCTGACGAGGGTTTCCCATATACCAGGGTTAGTTCTTCTGATGACTCTGCTTTGTGGCTCGGATGCACCTTCCATTCAGATGAACTTATTCACATTTATCGGTAGTTACGAGGAATCTACTGCACCTGTCGCCTAATTCCTGCAGCCCGAGCTGAGGTTTCTTCCTGAGGTGGGTACGGGTTTTGTGTGTGCAATGAACGTGGCCAACTACAATGAGAGAAATCTTAGGTCACGCGCTTCGTCCGTCATGAGAACCAAATGGGGTGCCTTGTTATTGTGTGGTGAGACCCATACCACTGGTGGGTGGTTTTCCAGGTGAGACGCTGTTCTTTTAATCGTTTTCTATTGTGTGCTTTAAGACCGGCCTCCGGGGACGATTACGCTGCTGTCACTCTCGTCGGATGCCAGTGTCTCACTCATCACCTTGGCTCGAGTTCCGTACTTGAATCTTTTCTTCCTATCTTTGTGTCCTCTTAGGTTTTCTACTAACCGTCGTTAGTCCTAGGGGTCCCCCCAGCAAGTTTAACCATTTTCAGGTCCTCTCGCTCAAGGTGGGCTCCTTCGCTGCTGTCTCGAATCTTTCTGGGATATAAACTTCTGAACTTCTTCGCCATACAACACCCAGCTGCTACCAGTTTCCCAGTCAGAATTTATCACGCTTTTGGGATCCAGGCACTCAAAGGGTATAACCTGAATGGTTCACATAAGATTATTTCGGTTCCCGGTTCGATGGCCATACTACCCAGATGCCGTCGCCAGTGGTGCCAGTGAGCGTTATAGCACCTCATCCTCCATAAAGGTGCATGCTAGTGGCCTTTGGCTCGCTTGGCGCGAGGTTTCTCCACAGCTATCCTCAGCCACGGCGGCTACCCTTGGCTTTCTAGGCTTTCGGTGGTTCATTCTTCCTCCCGGTAACTTGAACGATTTCCTTTGGATGATACTGACTCCAAATTCTTTGTTACAGGGCTTCCATCCGTGGTCTGTTAGGATACATCAAGTGCATTGCCCCTTGGCTCTTCGTTCGTCAACTATTTTCTGGTCCATCCCGGTGTGTGCGTTGGCCCAAACTCGCTGCATAATGTTCTGCCGGGGCGCCGCCTTTCCTTTCTCTATCTTCTCCTCCTTTTTCTTCGCCTGGTATATCCATTTCTCTCTAGCGGTATACTTAGGTTTTTTCGTTGTCTTTCCCGTTGTTGGCTCGTCACGTTTCCTTTTCCCACTTGAGTTTGATCCCGAGAAATTATTTTCCTTAAGCATTTTCACCTCTTGGAAATCTTCCGCATCATGGACCGCTTGTCGCAGAGCTTCTATCCAATCTCTGTCGTTGGCATAGTCTTGATGCATTGACATCCATCGTACCGCTTCATCCGTATTTTGTCTGTAATCAAGTTTCAGAACGCGATTCCCGTGACCTTTGCTTTAACATTCCAATTCTCGAATTCCAGTAGAAATTGGTTAATTTCATTCTCATATCAGACTTTCAACATTTCTCGTAAGACTTTTTCTTCTTCATCAGTGGGACCTAAAGGTCGTATAGCTTGTTCGGCGAGGATGTGGCATAATTCGTAACCTTCCTGCCCTGTATGGCCTAGTTTGCCGGTCATCTGATTCCAGTAGGTTATAGCGAAGGATGCTACTGGTGAACCTTTGAGTTTGGACAAAGCATATTCAATACGGGCCACCTCGTCCTGCCAGTAGGATGGGATTCGGTCACAAAAATCCTTGCAGGTAGTTAGCCCGAACCGGATATCTTGGTGTTTGGCATGTACGTATTCTGATAGAGGTTGAGCTGGACCTTTGTGGTGTCTCCTTTGGCCTTTCCCAAGGACCTGGAGAATGGTATTGCGTCCTCTGTAGCTTCTCCGTATTTTTCCTCATCAGTTTTTTCCTTTTCTGCAGGCTGCTTATCTCGTTTGTCGGCTCTCGCAACCCGCCTTCCTCGTCTCTCATCATGACTTCCTTCTTGTTCACTATCTCCAGGATTAGGGGTGCTTCCCGCAGCCCCATGCATTGTAGGGGGTGGTCGTCCTCCACCTCCTCCTCCTGTTGCTCCGGCACTTCTTTCCGGAGTTTGGTTTGAGCGCTTGCCTTTCACTTGGCCTATCAAGGAAGTAACCGCCTCTGTTAACTCGGCTATATGCCATTCCTGCCTTTCTCTGGCTTGTTTATTTGCCTCTCATTCAGCTATCATAGCGTTTGGTATCCTCGCATGGTTTTGTAGTTCGCGTTATTGTTGGGCTTTTGTGTCTAGGAGTTCCTGTCCCAACTGTTCGTTCCTGCCCGATGCCACTGCCCCTTCCGGTTGTATGGTTGTTGGAGGTGTGATCTGAGCTGCTCGTGCTGGGTCTGACGGTTGTCTTGTCCATCCATCCTACCACTGACCCTTTTGAGCGCATCCTGGAGCCCCTTCGTTGCTGCTTCCACCTGTACCATGCTGGTGTCAATTTGTTCCAGCTCGGTTACAATGTATCTGACACCGGTCATTATTTCTCTTTTACCTTTGCGCAATTGCAGTACCAAATGTTGGCTTGGGGTTGGAAGGGATTGGAATGCTAGGCGTTCCGAGTCGATACTTTGGACTAAATTGTCCTCCTACAGGTGTAGGCTTCGGTTGATGCTGTCAAGTCCTCACGACATTTCAGGAGATAATAGTGGTTCAGCTGGTATCGGAGACTGTTGGGACTGGGACCATCTCATTGCAGCTTGATCGAAGAGCCGGGGTGGCAGAGTGGGAGATATTCTCGTATCGGTGGATCTAGCGATCCTTGTGTCTTGCGATGTCACCATTGCAGCTTGGGACCCGAGAGTTCATGTGTCTCCATGAGATCTGGTCCTGCTCCTTCGGGGTGAGACCTCCACATGTTGAAGTAGAAAAGTGTTTCTTATCCTTTTAGTGATAAAGTGAGTTTGATTATTGGTAAAGGTATGTTGGGGTGAGGTACAAGGAGTTGAGAAGGTTGCGATTCGTATTCGTGATTGATATCGCTCATGCGTCTCGGTAACGTAGAGATAACAATATACTGCTATGGGGGTAATAATAGTCTAAGGAAAAGCGAATATACTAGGCCCGGTTGTTCGTACTTCGGAGAATACATCTAAGGGGACAAAGGTCAAAGTCCATTTGTAAAAGGGGTAACAACGATAAATGATTGTTTCACATGTATCTATTGTTAAGGTCTCTTCTCCTTTGCTTGATCGTTTGTACTAACTAGGAAGACAGCTCGATATTTATATTCCACATCTGGGTGTTCGTGGGCTACATATCGCTCCTTATAACTAAGTATCTTTCTTTCACCCAGCTTGACTTCTTTGAAGTGGGAGCCTGTCTTGACCCTGAAGATCAGTTATCTTTCTACGCTCGTTTGTGCAACTTGGTGCCACGTATGCCACTCTCATGGAGAGGGTGTAGCGCCCGTCCCCCTATAGGGCTATTCGAAGATGTATCCGTTACTAAATAGATTTACGAAAAATCTCCATGTATTCACATGTCAGAAAATAATTTGCTGGGACATAAGATGGCCAGTCTTCATATTGTTGGCTCCGGTTTCGACTTGGTCTGCAGGAGGCATACCTTGGTCTTAACCGGCATTACAAGACTCTTCTCTATAGATCGAACCAATGGTTACGACTATAGTTATCGGTCTGTTGCCTAACAACACCTTTGGGAGTTTCCTGGCTCCCTTTCCGAGCATACTCCATTCCTACAGGTCACTAGACGTCTTTCCAGACCGAGGAAGCCTAACTAAGGTAGATACGTCCTGTGAGTTTATATCTGCTTTCCGATACCCAGTTTTGCAGTGGTTGTAACTCAGGCCGGTGTCGTCCGATCATGATGGTTGGACTTGCATTAGATGCTCTCAGGTCTCCTCTCGTCTCTCCTGCGAACACGAACCGGTCGGTCGGACGGCCGCGAAGTATACGGTGTTGCAAGTAGGGTCTTCTTTACTCTTGTCTTTGGTGTGGGGACGCAACTTCCCAGGCCACGTTTAGTGACCTATTGTCATAACGTCGGGGCTGGATAGAGGTGTTGCTATGTCCTTTTCAGAGGTCTGTGCGCAGAGGGAGGGTAACTTGACCCCCTTATCCTCCTAGGAGCTCTTTGCCTACAAGATGCACTCAAAGAGTATGAGCTCAAGAGGTCACTTCACAATATGTGGATTCCCGGTTCGATGGCTGGACTACCCACATGCCGTCGCCAGTGGTGCCAATGACCTGAATAGCTCCTGGTGTTCCATAAAAGTCCATGCTTGTGGCCTTGGGCTCTCTTGTCGCGAGGTTTCTCCACCTGTTATAGGGGTAGTAATATTCTATGAACAAGCGAAAATACTACGCCCGATGGTTTGTAATTCGGAGAATACCTCTAGGGAGACGAAATTTAAGATAAAATGATAAGGTGTGTGGAACGATAAACATTTCTTTAACGTGTATATATTGTTAACGTCTCTTCTCCGGTGCTTGATAATGAGCACAGCTAAGAAGAAACCGCGATATTGATATTCCGCGTCTGGGTGTTCGTGGGCTACATAATCTCTTCCTATAACTAAGTATCTTTCTTTCACCTGGCTCGACTTCTTTGAAGTGGGAGACCGACTTGACCCTGAACTCCCATTATCTTACTACACTCGCTTACGCAACTAATTGCCACGTATGCCTCTCTCATGCGGATGGTGTAGCGCCAGTGCTCCTAGATGGCTATACGAACATGTATCCGTTGCTAAATAGATTTACGAATAATCTCCATGTGTTCGCATGTCAGACAATGATTCGCTGGAATACAAGATGGCCAGTCTTCATAGTGTTGGCTCCGGTTCGACTTGGTCTGTAGGAGGCATTTCTTTGTCTTAACCGGCATCTGATCACTCTTTCCTATCGAACGAACGAATGGTTATGATAATAGTTATTTGTCTCTTGCCAACAACCCTTTTGGGAGTTCCCCGACTCCGTTTCCGAGCATGGTGTATTCCTACTAGTTACTGGGCGTCTTTCCAGACCCAGGAAGCCTAACTAAGGTAGAGGGGTCCCGTGAGTTTGTATCCACTTTCCGATACCCGATCTTTTGGTGGTTGTAACTCTGTGTGGTGTTGTCCGATCGAGATGCTTTGACCTGCATGAGGTGCTCCGATGTCTCCTCTCATATATCCTGCAAACAGGAACCCGCCAGACGGACGGCCGCGACGTATACGGTGTTGCAAGTAGGAGCTTCTTTGCTCATGTCTTTGGTGAAGGGACGCAACTTCCCGGGCTATGTATGGCGACCTACTGTCCCAACGTCGGGGCTGGAGAGGGGTGTTGCTATGTCTTTTTTAGAGGTTTGTGCGCGAAGGTAGGGTAACTTGACCCTCTTATCCAGCTGGGAGCTCTGTGCCTAACATGAGCTCCCTCCTCTGAACTTTCGTCCCGAATACTTTTTCTCTAGTTATATCACATTCTTAATCCTTTATGAGCTGCGTATGGTAGGGGTAAAAACCAGAAGCGTTTACTTGCCCACTTGTGGAAAACCTTTCGCATACTACCCAGCCAAGTTCGGCCCCTGCTTCTCGCGGTTTTCGTTATCAAATTTTTCCACTTCTTCACGGGCGTTTTCCAACCCTTCCGGTGGTTCCCAGGTATTTTCATCCTCGGAACATCCGGCCGATTAAACTAAGTGTCGGAGTTCCTTGAACTCCATGTTTACACTTCCATCAGTAAAAAAAGTACCTTGCGTCAGATCCGTCGGGGTTGCGCCGTGACGCCAGCGAGATCGCTTCTGCATTTTCTATGCCCTGTGCGCCCTGAATTTCATTGCAACGCGGTATATCTCCTGACACGACGTCGCGTCTTACTGACGCCCTGTCTACACCTTAGCTCCGGTTCTCTTGACTTCCTTCTCATGATGGCGCCAGCTTCAGATTGCCTCTTCCGCGCGCCTGAGGTATTTCTCCTGCTATCTCTAACGTCGGCCTGCGCCCCCTTTCCGAATCTTACGTGTATAGGGTAAACTCGCTAGTACTCTTTATTTTCTAGGCAATTGCTTCTATATATCATACATATACAACTTGATGATGTGCAAAACGCGGTCTGGAGAATTGTGGTGAGGAAGTTAGAAAAACCTGACAACAATTCGCCAGACGGCGTTTTTTGTTACGGCAAAGCCGTGTGAGTACTAGGATACGCATGCACAGCCAGCCTCCCCTCCCCCCCCGTATTCCGATTCCTTAATAGACTGCGTTGAACGTGCTCAAATCAATCCGGTTATTAACCAGCCACCGCCGTTCTCCCTCGGGAATCAGGTGCGCCAGGCCGTGAACTGTCCCTACGTCAACTATTGTAAAATCTCGAGCATCCTCCCTCATCTGCAGTGTAACAAGGCCATGTATGTCCGAGGGGAATCCTGAGTTGACTGCACTCAAGATCCGAAAAGCCGCGACCCGACGCACAGCATTCCCACAGGTGTAGTCCACGATTTTGTAAAGCGCCACGAGCTTTGCCGGCAGACGGCCCCTCAGCACACCATACATCTCTTCAGAACCAGCCTGGACCCAAACCCCATTATTGCAACTCCCCTGGTTCTGGAAGGGTAGGGCGCCGATGCAGCGTGCACGGTGGCTGTCGTAAACGTCGCTTTCTTGGAACGCCACAACCGGGATTTCGAGTTGCGTTAGTAGTTCAACTGGGACTGATTGATGTATCGCATGATCCTCCAGAAGGTGGCGCTCTGTAGGCAGGTTATGGTGGCTATATCGGATCAATTCGCGACATATACACTCGAGGGTGACCCCCGACACCTTACTAAAATACAAGACGTTGGACACGTCGTCCCGACGCTCTAGAAGGATCCTGCTATCGACAACCGGCGCAGTTACAGCTCTCGTTGTACTCGCTAAATGTTGCAGGATATCTGCAGAGAGATCGGCGCCGCGGCGTCGAAGAGATTCGACGTTCAATAACCTCATTCGGATGGCGTGGTGACGACTGTAGCTGTGCACTATTTGGCGCGCGGCATCATTTTTATTCAATTCTCGCCATCCGTCCTTGATTTGTTCCTTGTGCGCGAGCTCTCCAAACTCTGTGGAATACATCGGGATATTGCCAAACTGGGGTATATGATCACTAAAATGACTTAGTAGATGAATCTTGATAAAGTTGAAATGCAATTCACAATGAATCAAGTCAATACGTGGCTCGTGCACTTCTTCGCGATCCTCGTCACGGATCCGGCCCCGTTTAGAGGGAGCCACGGGCTGGCTCATCTGAATTCTCTGATGTCGTATCTCCCTCCGTTGCTCGTCAACCTTGGCCAGTGTACGCTTAGTTGCTCGAAACTCCAAGAAGATACCTTTCATGGTGTGAAATTGGTCCAGATAATGTTCCATATAAGCTATGCTGTCAGAGGTGTGGCTTTGGTATTGTGCCATCATACCGAAGTCAATAAGGGCTCTGACGCATCCGAGAGCAGGTTTGAAAGGTATCACTTGTGAACTCTGTGGCTGACGCAGTGCCACCACGAGCACTCTCAAAATACAGCGCCTATCACAAACGGTGACTAAGCAAGGCAGACTAGCACATGACTAATAGTTATTAGTCATTGGTTTGTTGTCTTTTACGCTATTAGATCAGTTGACTCATATCCTTTCACCTGACGAGGCAATAGCCCGTCATTGGTTTATTGTGATTGGTTGATATTTGACATGACGCATGATTGTGGTCATGTGGTTTATGTATTTCGCATATTACTCAGAGTTATGAGTCATGGGTTTCAGGCATGTGACCCTGTTAGAGCACATGACTTGCTTTATGGGTTGTGATTGGTTGCGAGATATGGTACAGCTGACTCGAACGAGTGAGTTGATGGATTTCACACTCTGACTCACTATGAGTCATGAGTTGCGTGACGCGATAGTATGAGTGACGCAGAGTTAAGGTTGAGTGAAGAACCCCTATATAAGGGCACCCTCGGGGCAGAGGATTTGGGTCACGAACCATCTCCTCTACACACCCGGCGATTGAAATCTCAACACCATGAGAATTCATCGTCACCATCCACCACCACCGCACTCGCAGTGAGCTGCATCTGCACTCTCCGTGAGCTGCACCCTCCCCCTCCCGCCTTACTGCCCTTACAATGTCCTTGGGCCCTGGCGTCCTTGTTTCTAGGGGTCGTTTGGCTCTATCACCCCCTCTTTCCGCGCGCGCTTCGCTGCCTCGCTTAAGGTTCGCACGGTCGGCAACACCCTCTCACCCATGTTACAGACGGCTGGGACTACTCTTCGCAGTAGGAGAAAACTCTTCAACAGGCTACGGTCGATTTCACCGTTCTCTTCACCTCCGTCAGAGGCTGCCTAGTCAGACACGCACACGGTTACCGATAGTTTCCACGGTTATTCGGTCTACCCCTCCTCTCCCCCCTCCAGGTCTCGTCCCGTTGCTCGGTTACAGCTACAATCCACTCACTCAGCTGGCACCCTACTGCCCCTTTACCTTACGCCGCCCTCGCGATTTCTCCACTGTGGCACCCCTCGGTGACGCTCAGTAGTCGTATTGCACTGCCTCGGTGGCGGATGTTAACGCCCTGGGTTCTCGAGTAATGAACCCAACGCCGCAACTATTTATAGTGGCCCCCGCTCCCCCATTGTTCTTCTTTTATTGTCGGTTACTTTGGGTTTCGTTAGTGGTTATAACAATTATTTATTTTGTTGGCGTCTACGGCAAGGGTTTTCCTGATGATCCCTCCCCATGTACTCATGTGTATTTTTCTTTTCGACCGCCTAGTCGGAAGGCGATTTCTTATTTTGCGTGGCTGGTGGGCGGTTGGTCTCGAACCAGAGAGACTTGGGTTGATGGCTTTTTCCCTGGTGCCGGGTTGGAGAAAACTAGGGGATGGGGTTCTTTCTTTACCATACCTAGTGCTGCACGTAGTCTTTGTTCCCAGTAGTTGATTAATACAAAGCACATGATATAAAAAAAATAAAAAATAAAAAAAAAGGCTGAGGATTTGGGTTCTTCACGCAACCATCGAAGTTCTTTCACACAGTATACTTTCAATATAAAAAACCTTTATCAACGATATGTCCACGAACCAAGGCCCGACGGCCTTATATGAGGATAGCCATCGACGTTGCTAGATAGGAGTTAAAGGAATTAGCTATCGCAACTGCTATCAGGTAAAGAAGAAGTGATCGTTAGGAAACTATAGGTTACCTGCTGCAAGTATCCCCCGGAGAGAAGAGGATTGTATCATTTGTATGCGTCAACAAGCAGCACCTAACAAATAGACAAAACGGAGACCAACAACGAAAATGACATTGACCACCTAGCGGAAAATCTCGACCTTTTATCACTAGGAGAAGAACTTGAAAGGGCCTTAACGGAGGAGAGGGCACCAAGCCCTCCAACACCAGAGCCACCATCACCAAGTGGATCAGAAGAAACAGAAGAACCAGGAAGGACACGACGAAACACGATGGTGGCCACACCAGAACAAGTAGGAGCAACCTCCTTGGAAACAACCCCGATCCAGAACCCGGAACAGATGAGACAAATAATTGCATCCTTAAGCGGAGGAACCAGGAAGCCCAAGGCCAAGGAACCGGAGGTTTACCGAGGAGAACGACACAAACTACGAGGATGGCTAGCCCAACCTATAGTGTACTACAGGACGGTAGGATGGCAAAACGGACCTGATGAGGAAAAAATCCTCTATGCAACAAGCCTCCTAAGGGACGACACGGGGACCTGGATCACACCTTACGCAGAAGAAAGAATCACCCCAACCTGGGACACTTGGGCAGGATTCAAAGCAGAATTACAAAGACAATTTGGCGTAATCGACGCCAAAGGAGAAGCAAGAATCAGGCGGAAGAACATTAAACAAGGCAAACGATCGGTCAGGGAATACTGGAACGAATTCCGCCTTGTGGCTAGCGAGGCTGAATTGGACGACTCAACTGGAGGAGAACTACTTCTAGGAGGAGTGATCACAGAATTGCAGAACGCCTGGGGAGCCAGTAGCGAAGAGTACAAGGACCTCAAAGCCCTAGCCCAATGGGCAATCCGGAAGGAAACCAAACTGGCAACAGTCAGACACATCCAAGGATCGCCAGCAGCAAAACACATCCAACGGGAAACCACTACACCACGAAACCCAGACGGGACATATCGAGCCACAAATAATGGCAATCAGAATTACGCCGACCCCATGGAACTGGACGCGACTCGGAGATGACCAAGGTCCAACATCTCGAGGGAAGAATTCCAAAGGAGGCTACGAGAACAACTATGTCTCAAATGCGCACAACCTGGACACTTGGCCAGGAGCTGCCCAAAAAAAGACGGACCCAAACCATTCAACGCACAAGCCAGGAGTTGGCAGCCCATGAAGAAAGTCGCCCCTGGGCAACCCAGACCTAATATTAGGGAAATCGAGATCGAACAGGAACCCGAACAGTCGGGAAACGACGACTGTCCTCAGGAAGTAATGGTCTGAGGGACAGACCCGAACGAAAACCCATCATCATGGAAGACTACTACACGGCACTCAACTACAGGCAAGCCCTCGAACACGACAATGACCATATTATGGTCAAGATACTACTACACGGCGAAAAGGAGTCAGTCACCATCAACGCCATTATTGACTCAGGAGCAACAAAAGACTTCATCGACCGAGAAGTCTGAAACAAACACGGGATCAAGATGATCAAAGCAAAAAATCCAAGGGAGATTTACCTGGCGGACAGAAAGCCAAGCGCTATGGGACCTGTTACCCATATGACAAAGGTACCTATGGACATCAGTAGCCATAGGGAATTGGCAACTTTCCAAGTGGCAAATCTCCAAAACCATGAGGTCATGCTCGGAATGCAGGGTTAAGAGCACACAATTCAACGATCGATTGGAACGACAAAAGGATCACATTCAACAGCGAACGATGTACGACTTGGTGTCTCAAAAGTTCACTCATTGCGTATGCGATACCCGAAGAAAAAGCCCTGGAACAGACTCTCATCACCAGATTCTCCAAGGTCCAGGCCAAGAAAGGCCCGACGGCCAGGGACCAGAGCGTCCGAGTTAAGAAGCTATCCTATCAGGCCAGAGTGGCTAAAAAGGGATCAGCAAGAGCGGCAGGACACGACCTGTACGCAAACGAAGGAACCGACGTTCCTGCCAGAGGGCAAGCAGTTGTTGGGACGGGGATAGCCATTGGATTACCACACAACACCTAGGGACCAATTGCACCACGAAGCAGTCTAGCAGTCAAACACCGACTCATGACAAATGTAGGTGTGATAGACTCCGACTACAGAGGAGAAGTGAAGGTGGCCCTAGCCAACCTAGGAGACCAACCATACCGAGTGGAAAAAGGAGACCGAATAGCACAACTAATCATCAAACAATTCAACAACAGAAAACTACAAGAAGTAACCCAGTTGGACGATACTAAGAGAGGAGATCAGTGGTTCGGAAGCTCAGACACCACCATGGACCAAGAGGTCAAGGGCCAGAAGGCGAAACCAAAAATGGAGATCAACGAGATATCGGCAAGAGCTTTCGGACAGTTCAACCGAAGAGGAGAGACAAGCGGCATCCTAAGATGGATGAAATCGAAGAAGAAATTCAGTTGGAAGCTATGAAAATTAGCAGCGAACTGGCGATAAAAAACAAAAAGAACAATGAAGACCAGGACGTGAGAGAGACGGTCCCCCGAGAATATCACCACCTGTTGGATGTCTTCGAAAAAGGAGAGAAGACGAGGGTTCCACCACACCAGCCGGGCATCAATCTGGGAATCGACCTGGAAGAAGGAAAGACAGTACCAATCAAAAAGATATATGCCCTGAGCTACAACCAACTTGAGGAACTCCACCGATATTATGGGGGTAGTAATATTCTAAGGGCAGGAGAATATACTAGGCTCGACGGTCGGTAATTTCGGAGAATACGTCTAGGGAGACGAGACTCAAGCTAGAAGTATAGTAGGTAGAAAGATAAATATTTGTTAATGTGTATATATTGTTAAGGTCTCTTCTCCGTTGCTTGATCATGGATAGCAGCTACGAAGACACCTCAATATTTATATTCCGCATCTGGGTGTTCGCGAGCTACATAATCTTTTCCTATAACTAAGTATCTCTTGTCCACCTAGCTCGACTTCTTCGAAGTGGGAGCCCGAGTTGACCCTGAACGTCCGTTATCTTTCTACTCTCGTTTGCGCAACTTATTGCCACGTATGCCTCTCTCATGGAGAGGGTGTAGCACCTTTCCACTTAGATGGCTATACCAACATGTATACGTTGCTCAATAGATTTACAGATCATCTCCATGTGTTCGCATGTCAGACAATTATTCCCTGGGATAGAAGATGGCCAGTCTTCACATTGTTGGCTCCGTTTTGACATGGTCTGCAGGAGGCATTCCCTGGTCTTAACCGGCATTACACCACTCTATGATAGCGATCGAACCAATGGTTACGACAGTAGTTCTTGGTCCCTTACCAACAATCCCTTTGGGAGTTCCCCGACTCCCTTTCCGAGCATAGTGCATTCCTACTGGTTACTGGGCGTCTTTCCAGACCAAGGAAGCCTAACTAAGGTAGATACGTCCCGTGAGTTTGTAGCCACTTTTCGATAGCTAATCTTGTAGTGGCTGTAAGTCTATGCGATGCCGTCCGATTTGGATGCTTTCACCTGCATCAGGTGCTCTGAGGCCTCCTCTCATATATCCTGCGAACAGGAACCGGTCGGACGGAAGGCCGCGACGTATACGGTGTTGCAAGTAGGGTCTTCTTTACTGATGCCTTTGGTGAGGGGACGCAACTTTCCAGACGGCGTATGGTGACCTACTGTCCCAACGTGGGGGCCAGAGTGGCGTGTTGCTAAGTCTTTTTTAGAGGTTCGTGCGGGAAGGTAGTGTAACTTGACCCCCTTATCCTGCTGGGAGCTCTGTGCCTAACAACCGATACATCAAACAGAACGAAGATCGAGGATGGATCCGAAGGGTAAAGTCGGGAAGGGCTTCTCTAATTATGTTTGTCTAGAACAAGGATGGCAAACTCAGGATATGCGCCGATTATCGGGCACTCAACGAAGTTCCCAAGAAGGATCGACACCCACTACCGCTCATTAGTGAAGCACTGGACAGACTGGGAGGAGCCATATACTTCACCAAACTGGATATCAAGGACGTCTACCTGTTACAATCCTCTTCTCTCCGGCTGATACTTGCAGCAGGTAACCGATGGTCTCCTAACGATCACTTCTTCTTTGCCCGATAGCTGTTGCGATAGCTAAGTCCGTTGACTCCTATCTAGTAACGTCGATAGCTAGGCTCATATAAGACAGTCGTGTCTTGGTTCCCAGAAACGTGATAGATAAAGATCTTTGTATTGAAAGTATAGTGTATGAAAGAACTTAAGTGGTTGGGTGAAGAACCCAAATCTCATGTCTTTTTTTTTCTTTTTCTTTTTATCATATTTTAGATTTTGTTTCTAGCTGAGGCCGAAGGCCGAAGTAATAAGTACAAAAATAGCATGTATCCCGAAAGATATGGCCGCAACAAACTTTCACCCAGTCCAAGCCATCGTCGAGGCGGTGGAAACCGTGGGAGAAAAACCCCTGGTCTAAAACCCGCACCAAGCGCCCAGGCGCTGAAAACTACAACAAAATATACATGAAACCCGCAACCAAAAGAAACATCTACCAGAAACCCAAGAAAAAACCCGACAGTGAGAAAAACCAAAAAAACCCAAATCCGTAGTAGAGGCCCCAGAGAAAGCCCATCCGCCGCGAAGGCCTTCAAGTTTAACGATCCCTGAGTATGCTTATCACCGAACGCAACCACACACAAAGGCAGAACCTCCAAGTAAATGTACCGGAGCCATATAGACCCGGGCCGCGGGGCTAATGATAGAACGTGTGGCGGGTTAGGCCAAGGGAGTCCACGAGTCCTAGGAGGAAGCGAGGTGAATGGTGGCCGGACGCCTGAGCGACCGAACCGGGTGGGGGGTGTTGGCTGTAACCGAGCCACGGGACGAAGACCAAGTGAGGGAGGGGAAGGGTGTGCCCGATCAAATAGAAGTACGAGGGAAGCAGGACCGAAGCGAGATCACGCCTTTTCCACGATGCCGACCGTACCGAACAGTGATCCAAGGAGATAGTGCAATACCAGGGAGCAGAGGCACCGGGGCCACTACTTCGACGATAACCCGAGACTGCGACCGACCCATTGACGAAAGAAAGGGGTTGCCGACCCTGCAAATGCTAAGCGAGGCAGCGAAGCAAGTGCGGAGAAAGGAGGGGAAAGTAAGCGTGAAGCCCCTACAACCAGGCTGCCAAAGCAACAGGAAGACCAGAAGGGAGTCAGAGGGGAGAGGGATGGTGATAGCGTCACCCTCCTAGGCAAAAGAGCCATCAGAAGAGGGGAGAGGGGGT
>Ga0307507_10007685_pt1 | contig 15435 bp, 15 predicted proteins | sample 7_EM_MG_FD_207223 | JGI IMG/M metagenome (GOLD analysis project Ga0307507, IMG submission 207223) | Populus trichocarpa ectomycorrhiza microbial communities from riparian zone in the Pacific Northwest, United States - 7_EM | ecosystem: Host-associated > Plants > Roots > Unclassified | place... | reverse complement strand
TACCCGTACGACGTGCCGCGCGCGGTGCCGTTCAGCCGCAGGTAGCGGCCGGTGCCGGACAGGCCGGTGAGGTCGTCCGCGCCGCCGTTGCCGGTCGTGGTGCTGTAGATCGCGGTCCACGTGCTGCCGTCGGGCGAGGTCTGGATCGTGTACGCCTTGCCGTAGGCCGCTTCCCAGGTCAGCTTGACCTCGGAGACGTTCGCGGTGGCGCCGAGGTCGACGCGCAGCCACTGCGGGTCCGCGCCCTCCTTGGACGACCAGCGCGTGCTCGTCAGGTTCCCGTCGAAGGCCGCGCTCGCGGGGTAGGACGACGACTCGACCGATGAGGCCGTGGCCGTCTTGCCCTGCGAGAGCAGCACGGGGGTGCCGCCACCGCCGCCGGTCACCGTCACGCCGAGCGTCGCCGTCTTGGTCCCGCTCGGCGCCGCGCCGCTGATGGTGATCGTCGCCGAGCCGGGGGCCGCGGTGTCCGCGGCCGTGACGGTGAGCGTCGACGTCCCGCCGGAGGTGACCGATGTGGGGGAGAGGGACACGGTGACGCCCGCGGGCGCGCCGCCGGCGGACAGGGCGATCGTCTCGGAACCGCCCGAAGTGGACACTGTCGCGGTCGTGGAAGCGCTTGGCGCGACCGAAACCGACGACGGCGCGACGCCGAGGCTGAAGCCGGTGTTGCCGGCCGCAGTGAACGTCCACTGCGCGGCGGTGCCCGAACAGCTGGCCGCGTTCACCGTCGTTCCGGAGGCACGGAAGCACTTGTTCCCGGTTTGGATGTCCGAAATGGTGCCACTCGGGTTGATCGACCACTGCTGGGCCGGGCCGCCGGTGCAGGTCTGCAGCACGATCGAACTGCCGGACATCCCGGCACACTTGTCGTTGATCACCAGGAACGCGCCGTGGAAGGTGAACCGTTGCGCAGCGCTTCCGTTGCAGGCGGCGACTTTCAGTGCCGTGCCGTTGCTGGAGGAGTTGTTCGGGTCCTCGAGACAGGTGCCGGTGGAGTTGTTGCGGTACTGGCCGACCGTGGTGTTCGGCTGGGCGCCGCCGTAGCACTCGCCGGTGCTGGTGTTGAAGATCGGCGTCGAGTCGTAGGGCTCGGTGGACGGCGGGTCGACGACCACCGGCTCCATCACCGGCGTGTTGTCCGCGTTGTAGTGGGTGAGCGCGTCTTCGCAGTCGATCGCGTTCATGGCGTTGCCGCCTTTGCCGCCGAGCCACAGGTCGATGTGCCGCAGGCCGGGGCCGCCGTTCGGGCCGTGGCCGCTCCAGTCGGCCGAGCACTCGTCGCAGCCGTCCTCCATGATGAAGTACTTCTTCACCCGGGGGACCCAGACCTTGGTGCCCGCCTTGAGTTCGGCGGTGCTGGTGGCGAAGGTGATCGGGTCGGCGTAGGTACCTTTGCCGCCCGCGGTGTCATGGATCTGGGGGTAGGAGATGTCCCCGCCGGGCGGGGTGTTGTCATACCAGCCGTAGAAGGTGAGGAACGTCGGCTGGGTGGTGGCCGCCTGTGCCGCCGGGCCACCGGTCAGTCCCGCCGTCGCCACGAGCACTAGGCTCGCGAGCAGGACGAGCGCACGCCGGATCATGGTGCCTCCACAGAAGAAGTCCACTGGGGGATGACGAGCGGCGTTCGCCGATGACCAGCCTCGGACGTGTGCGGGTGGTCCGTCAAGAGTAGTTAGTAAAGTTGTCTAACAAATACGCCCGTTGGCGGAAGGTGCCGTCCCGATCGCCGGGACGTCGTGGTCTGAAACCGCTTTCTCGGTGATGATGGCGCCATGACACAGGCAAGGGAGATCGTGGTCACCGGGGGCGGCACCGGAATCGGGCTGGCGGTGGCCGCGCGGTTCGCGGCGGCGGGCGAGGCCGTCACCATCACCGGGCGGCGCAAGGACGTGCTGGCCGCGGCGGCGGAGAAGATCGGGGCGCGGGCGGTGGCGTTCGACGCCACGGACCCGGCGGCCGTCCAGGCAGCGCTCGGCGAACTGCCGGAGCGGGTGGACGTGCTGGTCAACAACGCGGGCGGCAACACCGACCGGGTCCGCGAGGCGCCGGCGCCGGGCGATCTGGCCGGGCTCGCCGACGCGTGGCGGGCGAACTTCGAGGCGAACGTGGTGTCGGCAGTCCTGGTGACTGCGGCGCTTCGGTCGCGCTTCGCGGACGACGTGCGGGTTGTGACGCTGGGATCCGTCGCGGCGAAGGCGGGCTCGGGTTCCTACGGCGCGGCGAAGGCGGCGATCGAGGCGTGGAACGTCGACCTCGCGCGGCAGTTGGGCGCGGGCGGCAGCGCGAACGTCGTGGCGCCGGGCGTCACGCTCGAGACGGAGTTCTTCCACGGCACACTGACCGAGGAATGGCTGAAGAGCCGCATCTCGGGAGCGCTCAACCGCCGGGCAGGGACGCCGGAGGAGATCGCGAACGTGGTGACCTTCCTGGCGAGCCCGGACTCGGGACACGTGACGGGGCAAGTCATCCATGTGAACGGCGGGGCATTCGCGGCCCGCTGAGGACGGGCAGGGGTCGGGTCGTCGTGAGTGGTAAATGTCGTTAGGGCCAACGTGCATTTGAGTACCCACGGCGCCGTCGCTCGTCCGGTGTGGTGAAGGGGACTTTCATCCCGTGAGATGAGAGGAAGGTCCCCTTCACAACGTGTGCCGCCCGGGATCTCGGGCCTCGCGGCGAGGTCGTGAGTGTTTAGAAGGGTTAGAACACCTCTAGCCACTCACGACGGTTGCTCGTGGGGTAGGTGGGGTTGCTGAGGCAGCCCGCGGGGGTGGGCAAATCTGCATGGTCGGCCTGCGGCTCAGTTCGTGGTCAGGAAGCCGAAGTCCATCGGGACCGCGTCGTCGGCGTCCGTCTTGAGCGAAAGGTGCTGCCAGGCCTCGATTTCCGCGAGCTTGGCCTGGTCCGCGGCGCGGATGAGCTGGACCGCGTCCGAACCCAGCGGCAGCCGCAGCGGCGGCTCGTCGAGGTCGGCGACCTCCAGGATCACCGCGGCGGCCTTCGCCGGGTCGCCGACCGGCACCACCGCGCCACCCCGCAGGGCAGCCCGCAGCATGCCGACGGTCTCCCGATAAGGCTCGCTCGGCTCCACGATCGCCATCGACGACCCGCTCCAGTCGGTGCGGAACCCGCCCGGCTCGACGATGGTCACGGCCACGCCCAGCGGCTTCAGCTCGTTCGCCAGCACGCCCGAGAAGCCCTCGACGCCGTGCTTCGCGGCCGAGTACGCGGCCAGGCCCGCACCGGGCGCCAGCCGTCCGCCGACGGTCGAGATCTGGATGATGTGGCCCGAACCCTGGGCCCGCAGCACCGGGATCGCGGCACGGGAAACCGTGATCACGCCGAACAGGTTGGTCTCGATCTGCGCCCGGAACTGCGCCGCCGGAGTGTCCTCAATGGACCCGAAGTCGGCGTATCCGGCGTTGTTGACCACGACGTCGAGACGGCCGAACCGCTCGACGCCGGCTGCGATGGCTCGTTCGGCGGCGGCCTCGTCGGTGACGTCCAGAGAAACCGCGAGCGCACGGTCCTCGTGGCCGGAAAGGACCTCGTCGAGCGAACGCGGGTTTCGCGCCGTCGCGACCACGGCGTCGCCCCGATCGAGCGTCGCCTTGACGATCTCCCGGCCGAGGCCCCGCGACGAACCGGTGACGAACCAGACCTTCATGACCACTCCTAATTGAATACTCATTCAGTACCTGACTCTGACGGTAGGCTCGCTCGGCCAGCGCTGTCAACTGAACGTTCACTCAATAAGGACGTGACTTCGCCCACGCCGGAAATTCGCGCGCGCTCCCGCGTGGCCGTCCCTACCCTGGTCGCCAACGCGCTGATGGAGACGAGTAGCCGGGGAACACGCGAGCAGAGAGAGCCGCCAGGAGCTGGGAAGGCGGCCTCGCGCCCCGCGGCGAAGACCCTCCGGAGTGCGGGGAGGAACGGCGAACCCGCCCCATGCCCCGCCGGCCGGCCTCCGTCACCGGGCCACCACGAGGCCGTCGTCCGCGACGGCGAAAGTGCGGTGGCACCGCGAGTTCCCTTCTCGCCCGCGCTCCCAAGGGGTCGCGTCCGAGGAGGAGTGATGAGCACTCGTGTCCTGGCCGCCGACCTGCCCCGGCACGTCGGCCGCCCCGTCAAGCTCGCCGGGTGGGTACACCGGCGCCGCGAACTCAAGTCTGTCACGTTCGTCGTGGTCCGCGACCGCTCCGGGCTCGCCCAGGTCGTGTTGACGGAACCTGTTGCGCTGCCTGAGGAAACCGTCGTCGAGGTCCACGCCACGGTGACGGCCAACGCGCAGGCGCCCGGCGGCGTCGAACTCACCGAAGCCGTGGTGACGGCGTTGTCCTCGCCCGCGAAGCCTCCGCCGTTCGACCTCTATCGGCCGACCGTGCCCGCGTCGCTGCCGACGATCCTCGACCACGCCCCGGTCGCGCTGCGCCACCCGCGGCTCAGGGCGCCGTTCGCGGTCGCCGCGGCGAGCGTCGCCGGATTCCGGCGTGCCCTCGACGGGCTCGGCTTCGTCGAAACGCACACGCCCAAGATCGTCGGCACGGCCACCGAGTCCGGCGCGAACGTCTTCGGCATCGACTACTTCGGCCGCCCGGCCTACCTGGCCCAGTCGCCGCAGTTCTTCAAGCAGGCGCTGGTCGGGGTGTTCGAGCGCGTCTGCGAGGTCGGCCCGGTGTTCCGCGCCGAACCGCACGACACGTCCCGCCACCTCGCGCAGTACACGAGTCTCGACGCCGAACTCGGCTTCATCGCCGACCATTGCGACGTCATGGCCGTGCTCCGCGAAGCGATCGCGGGCATGGTGTCCGGCGTCGCCTCACATGCGGCGGCGGAGCTTTCCCTGCTGGGCGCCGTGCTTCCGGACGTGCCCGCCGAGATCCCCGAGATCCACTTCAGCGATGTCACGGACAAGGACGACCTGAGCCCGGCGGACGAACGGGAGCTTTCCCGGTGGGCGTCGAGCGAGCACGGGTCGGACTTCCTTTTCGTCACCGGCTATCCGATGGCGAAGCGCCCGTTCTACACCCATCCCGACCCGGCGCGGCCCGAGTATTCGAACAGCTTCGACCTGCTTTTCCGCGGCGTCGAGCTGGTGACCGGCGGGCAGCGGCTGCACCGCCACGAGGACTACCTCGCCGCGCTTGCCGCGCGCGGGGAGAATCCGGCGGCGTACGAGGACTACTTGGCGGTCTTCGCCCACGGCATGCCACCGCACGGCGGGTTCGCGATCGGCCTGGAACGGTGGACGGCGCGGCTGCTCGACGTCGCGAACGTCCGGCAGGTCACGCTGTTCCCGCGAGACCTGCACCGGCTGAACCCTTAGGAGCGCGCATGAGCCCGAGAACGCTGTGGGCGGCCGTCGAGCCGCTGCACGCGGTCGTCTACTTCACGCCCGAGCCGGTCGCGGCGGCGAAGGAAGCCGGACTTCGTGGCTGGTGGATGGGCTATTTCGCGGGACGGCTGGCGCCGCTCGGCCCCATCGGCGCGGCGCCCGCGACGTCGATGCTGTTCGGCTTCGCCCCGGCGATGGTGGCTCGAGCGCTGCCGGACGCCTGGTCGTTCGCTGCTCCGGAGGACGTCGTCCGGACCCGGCCGGCGGCGGCCGAAGTGGCGCTCACCCGCGTGCTGCCGCCAGGGGACTACGCCGAACTCGCGGAGCTGCTCGAAGACGCGGTGTCGGGCTGCAGTTTCGACGGGCGTCCGCTGGCAGCCGGCTGGGCGGGCGTGCCGCGCCCGCCCAGCGTGCTCGGCCGGATCTGGCTGGCCGCGACCGTGCTGCGCGAGCACCGGGGCGACGGCCACGTCCTCGCCGCGGTGCATGCCGGGCTGAGCGGGCTGGAGACGACACTGACCCACGTCGCCACCGGCGCGCTCGGCCGCGAAGACGTCCAGCCGCATCGGGGCTGGACGGACGCCGAGTGGGAGTCCGCGCGGGATAGCTTGCGGGACAAGGGACTACTCGACGACGCCGGACTCACCGAGGCCGGCGTCCAGCTGCGCCGGGAGATCGAGGAAGCGACCGACCGGCTCGCCGCGGACCCGCCCGAGCGTCTCGTGGAGCTGGCCGCACCGCTGAGCCGCCGGGTCTTCGACGCCGGGGCCGTGCCGGTGCCGAACCCGATCGGCGTGCCGCGGGCGTAGAAAAACCCCAGGCCGGGGATGCGCGTCCCGGCCTGGGGTTTCCTCCCCCGCGGTGAGGGAGCCCCGTGCGCCTCCGCTGCGCGAAAGGCTCCCTCACCACCCCGGCGGCCCACTGGCCTGCCGGGATCACGAGGCCGGCGCGGATAACTGGGGGAATCCGCGCCTTCCTCGGACGACTAGAACTCGCCCTTCGCGTCGCCCTGCGCGGCGAGTGGCCACTCGTTGTTGTCCGGCGCCGAACAGGTCATCCCGGACGGCCAGTCGCTGCAGTCCGGGCCCGCGATGGCCGTCGCGGCACCTCCGACGATTGCCGCGGCGGCCACCAGCCCGGCGGCCGCGAACCTGAAAACCCTCATGACCTCTCCCTCCTCGACATCAGGGCACAGCCTCGCAGCCCGACCTTGAACGAACCTTGTGCCCGGCTCACTCGGCGGGCGCGCCGATGGCGTCCTCCCGTTCGGCGCGGCGGCGCAGCAGGTCGTACTGGCAGCCGAGCTCGTAGGCCTGGTCCTCGTACTCCCGCTTGGCGGCCAGGTGCGGCCGGACGCACTCGCTGTAGTGGCGCAGGTCGTCCTGCTCGAGCGAGCCGTCGCGGAAGGCCGTCCAGAACACCAGCGTCGCCGACACGACCATGACGAGCGCGACGAGCACCGCCATCAGCACGGCGAGGCCGTTCATCCCGGACAGCAGCCCCTCGGTGGAGACCCGGACGAACATCACCACGCCCATCAGGCCCACCAGCAGGCCGACGGTGAGCAGGCTCAGCTTGGCGCCGGTGGACAGCTTGCCCCACTCCAGCTGACGTCGGTGGTTCTTGTGCTGGCGCTGGTTGTGGCCCAGATGGTGCAGCGCGGTCGCGGCGCCGACGGTGGCCAGCACCGAGATCACCACGCTGATCACCAGCGGCAGCCCGAGCGGGGCGGCCCAGTCGACGTTGAACACCGAACTGGCCAGCCACAGCATGATCGGCAGGTCGACCACGGTGACGGTGAGCAGCGTCAGCACCCGGGTGAGCCGGTTGACGCGCCGATGGCGGAGGCTGCCGCGCACCTGTTCCAGCTCGATCAGCCCGTCGAGGAGGTCGGCCCTGGCGTGGGCTTCGGCGACCGTCAGGTTCTGCCCGTGCGGGCCGACGACGTGGCCGTCCATCACCCGGGCGGACAGGTAGCGCAGCTCCTGGATCCGGGCGAGCAGCCGGTCCCCGGCAGCCGAGGTGCCTGGAGTGTGCTCCCGCTCCCGCGGGCGCCGCGGCTGCGGGAGTGGCAGGTTGCGCGTCTCGTCGCTGCTGGTCATGGCGGTACCTCCTCCTCTTGCTAGTACGTGATCTCGACCCGCCTCATCGCGGCGGCTGCGGCTTCGTCGAACCGGCCGCCGGCCATCGCCGTGCGGCCGGGTTCCGTCCCGATCCCTGCTGCGTCCAGCCGCTGGCGGACCCCGGCCTGGCTGAGCGCGTCGGAAACGGCCACGGCGCGCAGGTCGGCGAGCGCCTGGCGCCCGGCCGTGGTCGACCCCGGCGGGTCGGCGGCGTACCCCCGGACGGTCACCACCGCGCCGGGCCTGCCCTCCAGCCGCGCGGTGATGCTCCCGGCGAGGGTGCGCAGCAGGTCCTCGGCGCCGGGGGAGAGGACCGCGGAGTCCCCGGCGAACCCGAGCGCGCTGTCGGACACGGTGGTGCTGACGTGGCCCGCGGGCCCGACCACCGACGTCACCCCCGGCACGGGCACGACCGGGGTCACGACGGTGGCGTGCGGCGGCTCGGCGGGGACGCGCTTGTCGTCGAACTCGCAGCTCAGGGCCTGGGCCTTCGCACAGATCGCTTGCCAGTACTTGAGGAGCTTGTCGTGCGTGGGGCCGGGCAGGGGCGGCTGCGGTCCGGTGACACTGCCGAGCCCGGTGAAGAGCACGTGCCAGTTTTCGAGGTGTGGCAACGCGTTTTTGGTGGCCAGCTCGCTCGCGATCGTCTCCGGTTCGGCTTCCCAGCCAACTTGCCGCAGGTCGAAGGCCCCGGCCGTGCTGAGCCCACTGCTCACCACGACCAGCCGGCCCGGAGCGACCCCGCGAACGGCGGCGTCGATGCCGCCGAGCAGATCGAGCCCGGCCTGCGCGGCGGCGGTTCCGGCGATCGTGTCGGCGGCGGCCTGGACGTTGCGCTCGATGAGCGATGGCCGTTGCAACCCGTGCTCCAGCGAGCCGTCGGCTCGTCTCGGCGTCAGGACAACCTGGCGCGACTCGGCGCCGTCGGCGGCCGCGACGAGCGCGAGGCTGCTCTTGCCGGAGCCTTGCGAGCTGACGTTTCCGCTGTTCGCGGCATCGGTGAGGACCTTGCGGGCCGCGTCCGTCACGGCCGGTCGGGGCTCGTTCGCAGTGGCGCTGACGACGATGACGACCCGGTCCCCGCCGGTGGGGGAGACCGCCTTGGCGGGGATGGCGCACCCGGCGAGCGTCAACCCCAGCAGCGATGCGGCCGCAATCGAACTGGCGCGAGGCTTCATGATGACCTCCCGAGGGTCCATGAGAGCCTGCTCAGCGTGACATTTGATTCGCATGTCTGTCAAATGATCGGAGCGGACCGTTTCGTCGAATTGGGCGGAAGACTCCACTAGCTCGCAGGTGAATGGGCTGAACCGGTGAATGGTTAGGCCATGCGGCGTAGCTGCCATCTGCGAGCAGGCCCCTCGACGCGGTGGTCCGCAGTCTGTTTGTCGGGCAGCTGATGAATCTGAGCAAGAGTGTCGTGACAAATGATGGACAGGGAACGTAGGCTACTCAGATGGCGAAGCCCGACGCTGCAGTCGAAGGCGTCCGAAACGTTCTCCTCAAGCTGAGGACACGCAGCGGCCTCAACGTCGAGCGCCTCGGCGCGACCGAGGTCGACGTCATGCTGCTCGCCGAACTGCCCGCTGTCCGTCGGTTCGCGAGTGAGCACGCCGTGTCCACCGAGGAGGCCATCGTCGATGTGGTCACGCGAGTGGCTGCCACGCTCGACCCCGGCGACCTCCTCATCGCCGACGCCGCCCTCGCCCTGGGCGTCCTCCGCGAGCGGTTGGGCGACCGGACCGAGGTGCGCCGCCTGTATGCGGACGACCTCGGTGAGCGGCGTCAGGCGCTGCCCGACGGCTGGGCCGCGCTGCACCGGCTGCTTGACGCGGCCGAGGTCGGCCCGGCCCCTACGGTGCGGCACCTGCGAAGCACCCTCGAGGCCCGGTCGCTGGGCCGGGTCGCCGAACTCTGCGTGTACGACCCCGAAAGCACGTTGCTGGACCCGGCCGACGACGTCCGCGAGCCCAGCAACTCGATCGTGGTGGTCGGCGGCGCGGTGACCGACGTGGTCGTTGTGTACGACGACCTTCCCGGCATCGGCACCTCCGTGCAGGCGAGTTCGTTCGAGGAGCATCCCGGCGGCAAGGGGCTCAACCTGGCCGTCGCGGCCAAGCGGTTTGGTCTGCGAGCGCGTCTGATGGCAGCCGTCGGCGGGGACGAGTCCGCCCGTGAGCTCATGCGGTACATGCAACGGGAAGGCCTGACGATCGAGTTGATCACCTCGATGCCCGGCGAGGCGAACCCGCGCGCGCTCATGCTCGTGACACAAACAGGTGAAACGCGCTATGTCGGCTGGATGAACGAGGGTAAAGTCTCGCTGTCCACCACGGAATTCGAGCAATCGCGCACGAAAAAGGCGATTGCTGACGCCGATGCGGTCATGGTCACTCTCGAACCACCGGTCGAGACGGTGCAATGGGCGCTCGACGCAGTCGCCCGGCAATCGCCGAAACCATTGGTCCTGTTGCAAGCTTCGCCACCCATGAAGACACCGCAACAATTGTACAAGTATCTTCACGGCGTCGATTACCTCGTCGGCCGTGAAGGGGAGTTGCGCGGGTTGCTGTCCTATCCGGACCGCCCGGACACGGTCGACGAGTTGGCGGAAGAACTGCTCGCTCTCGGCGTGACGACGGTCTGTGTCGTCGAGAACTTTGGGTGCCGGATCCGTTCGCGATCGGATTCGCGTGACATACTGGGGCCGAACGTTCCCCTCGAAGACACGCCGGGGGCACGCGAGGCATTCTCTGCGGCTCTGATCTTTCTGCTTCTCAAAGAAGGTGGGGACCTGACCTGGGACGCCCTGGACTGGGCGCTCAAGGCCATGACTGCCAACCTCACCATCGAAGAGATCACCGACTCCATGCCCGGCGCGGAAGACGTCGACCGGCTGTGGAAGAGGCCCGACGTGGAGAGTCCTTGAGGCGCCTGAGGTCTCTCTTCGCGAGTGAATATCTGGTAATTGGCCAATAGACAAGGTTGGTGAATGACCGCGGTAGGGCAGGTCGACAGCGTACGGAACGTATTCGTGAAGCTGCGGACACGTTCCGGGCTTACGGTCGAGAGGCTGGCCAAGACCGATGTCAATGTCGAGCCGCTGACCAATCTGGAGGTGGTCAGCCGGGCCCAGGGGCATGATGAATCTCATCTGGCCATCGTCGAGGTCGTGACTTCGCTCGCCGGCAAGCTCCTGCCGACCGATTTGCTGATCGTGGACGCGGCATTGGCCTTGGGGATCGTCAAAGACCGTGTCGGAGACAGTCTTGAGCTGAGGTCCCTCTATGCCGACGATGTCGGAGATCGTCGCGCGGCTTTGGTCGCCGGCTGGGGGCGGCTCCACGCGATGCTCGGCATTACGGACGTACCGCTCGTACCAAGCATCACGAGTCTGCGAACCGTGCGCGAACTGGAATCGTTGGAACGCTTGGCGAAGATCTGTGTCGAAGCCTCGAGTGCGGAGGACTCAGGGCGAATCGCGCCCGGGGACGAAGGGGCGATCGGGCCCGAAGACACGATCGGTTCGGTCGCGATCGTCGGGGGTGCGGTGATGGACCTCATCTTCGTCGTCGACGACTTCCCCGCTCCAGGTACGTCGACCCAGGGGGCGTTCGAGCGGCATGCCGGTGGCAAGGGCTTGAATCTTGCTGTCGCCGCCAGGCGTATGGGCATGATGGCCAACCTGATCACGGCGATCGGCGACGATGCCGACGCCGCGACGATTCACGCGTATCTGGAGGCGCGTGGGCTGAGTACAGAGTTCGTCCGGAAGAAGCGAGGGGCGGAAACGCCGGTCACCGGGGTGATCGTGACAAAGGCCGGCGAGGCCAGCTATTTGGGTTGGCGAAACGAGACCCAGGTCGCGTTGTCCAATGCCGAGATGGACAGTCTGCGCTTCAGGCACGCGCTTGATCAGGCGGACGCGGTGCTCGTGACCTTCGAACCCGCGATCGACATCGTCAGGTGGGCGCTCGACACCGCGACCACGCATGCTGTCCGCCCGCTGGTAATCCTGCAGCCCTCACCCCCGTTGGAGTCACCGCAGCAGTTGTACGGCCAACTGCGGAACGTCGACTACCTCGTCGGCAGGGAGTGGGAGCTGCGACGGTTGCTGCCCGATGCCGGTGCTGGGCAAGACAGTGATCTCGTAGCTCGTCGTCTGCTCAACCTCGGGGTCGGTGCCGTCTGCGTGGTGGAACAGTTCGGTTGCAAGCTTTGGGCCAAATGGCTCACTGCATCGATCGTCGGTCAGGGCGCGGAACTGGAAGACTCGCCGGGCTCGCGGGAGGCATTCTCAGCCGCTCTCGTTCGGCGGCTGCTGCTCAATGCTGGTCGCACTCCCTCCAGGAATGACCTAAAGTGGTCTGTGACCGCGATGTCCTGCAACCTGGAACTGGGTCGTATCGCCAGCAGCATGCCGAGCCCTGAGGACGTGGACCGCAGATTTGAACCGGATGAGAGCTCGGAGTAGTCGTGTGGCTGGTGGGGAGGTGACTTCGCACTCCTTGTCGGGCTCTGACGGTCCCTTTCGTGTCGTGGTTCTTCACGAGGACCCCGCTGGTCAGGGACAGCCGCCTTGTGCTGCGGTGTACGGCCATCTGGGCCACGGTTGCCTTGTGCGGATTCATTCGCGCTGTCTCTACGGCGAAATCTTCGACTCCGTCGACTGCGATTGTCAGGCCCAGCTGGCGGAGTCGAAGAGCTTGATCCGTGCCGCCGGCTCAGGCGTGCTCATCTACCTTGACCAAGAAGGTCGAAGCGCTGGTCTCAGATCAAAAGCGCAGGCATACGTGCTTGCCGAGGAGCAAGGTATAGACAGCTTCACCAGCTACAAACGCATGGGGCTGCCAGTCGACTCACGGAGCTACGGCGGTGCCGTCGAGCTTTTGCGGCAGCTGGGGCTGGAGAGAGTCGTCCTGCTGACCAACAACCACGCGAAGGTCGACGCGGTCCAGGCAGCCGGAATCGAAGTCGAGCATCGCCCGCTGAAGATCGCTGGTCTGGGCGAGCAGGCGCGCGAGTACCTGGCGGCGAAGGAACGTCAGTTCGCCAAACGAACTCCGCCGGATGGTCAGCTCCGCTAGCGGTTTACGGATGGCTGGGCAAGATCCCGATAACTGCGCGCCAGCCAGGCGGGGCCGTCGCGGAAGTCGTTGTCCACCCACCAGATCAGCAGGCCCAGCATGGCGCTGGTGTAGTACTCGGCAGCCACTTCGGCGTTCCTGTCCGTGGATCCAAGGTGGGCGCGGAGCAGGTCGCCGATCAGGCGGTGCAGATGCCGGTGAACCAGGGCGCCGCCTGAGCGTCCGCACAGGGCGCGGTAGATGCGTTGGTAGCGGTAGGCGTGGTCGAACAGCACCTCGGCCGGGCGTGCCGGGTCCGCCAACGCGCCGGGCGGGCCCAGCTCCGTTTGGAGCTGGGCGTGTAGGTCCTCGAAGCTGGTGAAGAGCAGGGCGTCCTTGTCGCGGTAGTGCGTGTAGAACGTCGAGCGGCCGATGTCGGCGCGGTCGAGGATGTCCTGGACCGTGATCTGTTCATAGCCCTTCTCGAGCACCAGGGCGAGGAGCGCGTCGTGGAGTGTCCGGCGGGTGCGGCGGACGCGGCGGTCTTCCATGGGCCTCCGTTCCCGGACAGTCCGGCGCGGGTGTCCGGAACCGGACGGATCCCGCGATTTGCTTGTTGACCAGCGGATGTGTCCCCTCAGCATACTCGAACAAGGTGTTTGTAACCGAACAGCTTGTTCGGAAAGGAGCGGGACATGTCCGCAGTGGTGTGGGTGCTGGTTCTCATCGGGGTGCTCGGCCTCCCGGCGGCGACGGTCGCCGTGCTCGGGCGGACGCGGGTCGCGTTCGGCCTCGGGGTGGTGTGGGCCGCCTGGGTCGTGGTCAGCGTGGTGCTGGCCGCGAACGACTTCTATCGGGCAGCGCCCGGCGAGATACGGCCATGGGTCGGCGTCGCCGTGTTGGCCGTCTTCGCCGCTGTGCTTGCGGCGGCGCGGATTCCTTCGGTGGCAGGAATCCTTGCCGAGCCGGGGATGGCCGCGCGGCTCGTCCGGCCGCAGATGTTCCGGGTGATCGGGGTGGTGTTCCTGATCGCGATGCTGCTCGGCGAACTCCCGGCGATCTTCGCGCTCCCGGCCGGGCTTGGCGACATCACCGTCGGGATCGCCGCCTACTTCGTCGCCCGCCGTGCACGGCAGACGGCGTGGTTCCACATCCTGGGGCTGCTCGACCTCGTCGTCGCGGTCGGCATCGGGTTCTTGGCCGGGCCCGGCGGCTTCATCACGGTTTCTCCGTCCACAGTGGAGGTCACGCTGCTGCCGCTGGTGCTGATCCCGACCACCGCCGTCCCGCTGGCCGCCGCCCTCCACGTCGCGGCGCTCACCCGGCTCCGCGCCCCGGTGGCGGTTCGCTGAAGTCCGTGAATGGCACATTGAGGGTCGTAAAGGCCCTCAGGCCGCTCGCCGACGCGGCCACGGAGCTTTTGAAAATACAGTGCCATTCACGGACTTACGCCCGGGAGGAGATCTGCTGCACGGCCCAGCCGTTGCCGTCCGGGTCCGCGAAGTGGACGAAGCCGACGTTGTCCAGGCCGCCGGGGCCGGTGCCGAGCGGGCCGAGGACCTGGACCTCGCTGACCTCGACCCTGTTGCCCAGCAAGAACTTCCGGGCCTCGTGGACGTCCGGAACCACCAGCTGCAGGCCCTTGATCGACCCCGGCGGCATCGGCGGGACCAGGCCCTCGCCGATCACCACCGAGCAGCCGGAACCGGGCGGGGTCAGCTGGACGATCCGGTTGCCGGCGTCGATCTTCGTGTCGTGGTCGACGACGAAGCCGAGCTGCTCGGCATAGAACGCCTTCGCCCGGTCCAAATCGGACACCGGCACGATCACGACTTCCAAGGTCCACTTCATGATTCGGTCCTTTCCGAAAACAGGGTGTCGAGGCGGGCGTACGACTCGCCGAGGCCGCGTTCCATCGGGCTGCGCAGCACGTGGTCGCGGATCTCGCGGGTCTCGAACAGCAACGTGGTGGTGAGCGTGGTCGCTCCGGTCAGCTCCGCGGTCACCAGGCTTTCCCCGGCGTACCACTGGTCGTCGAACCGTTCGGTGTAGACCAGCCGCGACGGCGGGGCGATCTCGCGGTACACCCCGCCCGAGGCCATCGTGATGCCACCCGGCCCGGCCGAGACGAACCGCCACGCGCCGCCGACGCGCAGGTCGATCTCGGCATCGGTGAGCCACCAACCCTTTGCTCCGTACCAGTTTTTCAACAGTGCGGGTTCGGTCAGTGCGGCGAAGACCCGTTCCCGTGGTGCGGCGAATGTCCGGACCATCCGGATTTCCCGGGGTGACGGCGTGCTGACGGTGACGCTCATGGGTTGTCCTTCAAGAGTGCGTCGAGCCGCTGGTAGCTCTCCTCCCAGTACTCGCGATAGGACTCCAGCCAGTCCGTCGCGGTCTTGAGCGGACCCGGCTCGAGCCGCACCGGCCGCCGTTGGGCGTCCCGCCCCCGGGACACCAGACCCGCCTTTTCCAGCACTTTCAGGTGTTTGGAGATCGCAGGCTGGCTCATCGCGAACGGCGCGGCGAGCTCGCCGACCGTGGCTTCGCCGGCCGCCAGCCGGGTCAGGATCGCCCGCCGGGTCGGGTCGGCGAGCGCGGCGAAGGTGGCATCCAGCAACGGGCCCTCGCTTCCATAACCAGTAGGTTTGATAACCATCTGGTTTTGTAACGGCTGGAGCGGCTCGAGTCAAGGGGTTTCACCCCCGCGATAGGGTCCCGCCGGTAAAGTGGCCGCGAGCCTGGAGCGGCTTTTGGGGAGACGGCGGAGGCGGGCGGTAAACGTGGGCATCATGGACAAGATCCGCGGCGAGTTCATCGACATCATCGAGTGGACCGATGACAGCCGTGACACGATCGTGTGGCGTTTTCCGCGCCACGAGAACGAAATCAAGATGGGCGCCAAGCT
>Ga0307507_10007684_pt1 | contig 15438 bp, 8 predicted proteins | sample 7_EM_MG_FD_207223 | JGI IMG/M metagenome (GOLD analysis project Ga0307507, IMG submission 207223) | Populus trichocarpa ectomycorrhiza microbial communities from riparian zone in the Pacific Northwest, United States - 7_EM | ecosystem: Host-associated > Plants > Roots > Unclassified | place... | reverse complement strand
GTTCTTGAAATTTGCTACAAACTGATGGTGATCGTCTTCCTTTCCTCTAAGTGGTTGACCATTTACTGTCAAAGTCGATAATGAAGGTACGAATTTCCATTGGAGCAAGTTCAACAACCAAAGTAGAAAGATCGATTGGTCCTCCTCTAACAACCTTAGGCTCTTGTGTAGAAGAGCCCTCTGCTTCCCAGACCAGCCTCTTCTTTTCAGTTTCAGCTCTTTCTTGATTGGCGGATAAGCTTGTTTCTGTTAATCTTTTTCATCTGGAAGTTGAATAGAACATTGATAACACAACTAATTGCTTGTAAGTATGGATTGATATCGCCATGCATCTAGTTGTTTTTACCTTTTTAGCTTTTAACACCTTTATCAGCTCCACACTTGCCATAACAGATAGATCCTTGTCCTCTCCAATCTTGCATTTGAAATGAGAATTTAGAGAATGAGTCTATAGAAACAAGGAGGCTTGTTGCTCAAAATCCACATAATAACAAGTTTCATCAGTACCAGTGAAACTTTTCAAGGCTCAGTCAAGGCATCGAGGTTGGTATAATGAAGAGGTAGATTTTATATGAAAATTTGAAAGAAAGGAACTGTGGAAACCTCATATAAGTGTGCCAAGCGAAGGAGAACTGTTCCATCATCCAGCTCCTGTGGAATTCAAGAAAATTAGCTCAAACATTGAAATCCAACTCTTTTACCAGGGAAAGAGATATACACCTGGAGACTTGTAATTGCAACTTTGTCAGGTAAAACACAGGAGGGATCCATCCCAGAAAAAAGTTGCCACATGAGAATTTGTCCAAGTCTCTCCATCCTGCAAAATGGTGATTAAATCTATATGAATTGTAGATTAATATCAATAGGAACAAGAATACATCCATATCTTTGTTTCACCTGCAGCTCTGCGAAGGCCAAGATGAATGGAGAATACATCTCCTGACCATAGGATCGAGGCCACCTAGCACCTTCTCCTAAAGGGTCTGTTCTGAGTGAATACTTTCCCAGTATCTGTGAAAGGTAAGATTACCAAATAAATGGTTGCCAAAAGTTGCAGTGAAAACTGAAATCAATATTGCCAAAAGTACTGGTCAACTGTCTTTAACCAACCAACATCATCATGTGTGTGAGGCACCAAATGGACATTAAGCTAGCCAGGAACAATTTTAGATGTTGTGTCATAAACCATGTACTTCGATTCTACACATGAAATCAACAGTAATAGCAGAATCAAAAAGCATTTTTGAGTGTCCATAAAGATGTTTCCTGGTCTGATGGAACTAAAGTTCAAAAGAGAGTTTTGATTATGTAGGAGGGTATATACATATGACAAGCGTTAGTATTAAAGAAGAACACCATTTGTTGTCTTGTTCTTGTTTTTTAATGAAAGGAAGTTGAAGTGCTAGAATTTTAAAAAGGAACAAGGTAGGTAAAGTGCTTATCATTTGTTGTTAATTACTTGCTGCAGAAGAACATGAGCTATGGCTATTGGCGTGCTTCATTTTTAGCATAAAAAAAACATGTCACCTTCTTGTCAGTGAATGCTGTTTGTAAGCAATGTGTGGCCTATCCTGTAATCAAAGACATGTCGCCTGCGATGAAGATGTGACTTCCAAGCACCAATGAATCTTCGAGTGCAGGAATGTTTGAAAATTTTCTGTTTATTTTCTAACACGGAAATTTTAGTCAGAACAGCTTTTATTTTTATCTTTTTGGATGGTGAATAATTTGCAAGATGATAGGAAAGTGGATTTTCCTTGACTTCAGATACATCAGATGAGAGAAAATTGCAAAGAGCATAATGTTGAAGATTAGCTAAACTTTATTGATACATCAATGAGATAAATTTTATTTGAGTAGCTACACATGAGGAGCCTGAACAAGATCTACATTTTGGAAAGCTTACAAACATTTGATATCAACAATAAGAACCAAAAATGACTTTCAGAGCCAAGAAATTTGGTTAAAGAACATGATCCGATCGCAAGAATTTTTCTTGCACAAAGAGAAATTCTGGTCTTGTAGTTATCAAATTTAATCAAAGGTGATATGGAAGGTACGAATTTCCATTGGGGCGAGTTCAACAACTAGTGTTGTTGGATCGATAGGTCCTCCCCTCACCACTTTAGGTTCTTCTCCTGAAGAGCCTTCTACTTTCCAGACTAGCCTCTTCTTCTCCATTTCTACTCTTTCTTGGTTGGCTGATAAACTTGTCTCTGTTATCTTGCTGATCTGATAATCGTAGAAAATTAAAGCATTATGAAAAAAATTCAATTTTCTTTCTTTGCCGGCAAGCATGAAAACTTTTACTCATTCTTCTACCTTCTTATTTGGGAACACCCTTTTCAGTTCTACACTTGCCATTACTGACAGATCCTTGTCCTCCCCAACCTCGAAGCATCAAAAGAAACAAAGATTAAAGAATACAGGGCTGAATTGACATACAAAAGAAGATGGGAATGGTTTCCTCATAAGAACACACTAACTTTTAAGTTGAAAGATAATTTTCATAGAAAAGCATGGCAGAGGGGAATTTTTCTCATGAATCCTAAGAAGAAACATAAGTAAAATTATGCCACTGGAAAAATCATGTGATACAAATGTCAACAGATCATCAAATAAATTTCAGTAGTTAAAAAATGAGGATCATGTGAACTGGTAAAAGAATAAGCAGCAATCTAGGCGAACATATTCTGCAGTTGCATCAAGCATTTCATGAATAAGTTACAGTTACAGTGTATGACTCAAAAGATTAAAGATATTTTCCTCCATTTTCTAGAACTATGAAAAGGCAATCTGCATACCTCATATAAGTGTGCTAACCGAAGGAGAACCTTTCCATCATTCAACTCCTGCGGAGTAAAAGAAAAGCTAAAACACTTTAACTCAACAAGGAGTACCTGGTATTTCTATTTGGCACACATTCATAGTATAATATGGGAGACAAATCAAAGCAACTTTCCAATTTCAGTCACCATTAGAGAGTTCAAAGTTTGACGAATCAAAGCAACTAGTTTGGTGATCCATCCAATAGAAGACCATGGACCTGTTTAGTTTACTGTTTTCTGATTTTTCTAAGAGAGGCCCTAATTGTCCTTACCACTTGTCCAGTCTTATCTAGAAAGGGCAGGAGAGATATGCACCTGGAGGGTTAATATCGCAACATTGTCAGGTAGAGCATAAGAGGGGTCCATTGCGGAAAAGGTTGCTATATGAGAGCTTGCCCAACTATCTCCATCCTGAAAAACGAGAATGATACATCTATGAGTTACAGACTGACTTTACTGGAAACAAATGCTGGATTATTTTTCTTCACCTGCTCTGCGAAGGCTAAGAGTAAGGGAGAATATATCTCTTGACCATATGATCGACGCCACTTGGCACCCTCTCGTAAAGGATCTATTCTGAGGAAGTACTTTCCTACGATCTGTAAAATGTATGATTACCAAGAAAACTGAACATGACATGAAAGGTTTCAGTGAAGTCTAAAAACTATGGCAAGTTAGTTTGTGCTTACTGTCAATCCTCTGCAATCTTCAAGAACACAAACTGTTTCATTTAGTGCCTCTCCAACACCTCTGGCATCATCAAAAAGTAACCTCCTGTTGGGGAAAAAAAAAAGCAAACTAAATATGCTTGAACACTAATGTATAAAAATTAGTAAATTAAATATGCTTGTACCGTAAAGTATAAAAATTGATAACACTATGGAAAAAAAGATGAACATGATTAAGAGAAAGAGGAGACGAGACCTGTGGAGCATTAATTCCAACTGCCCATCCACAATACTTGATCCCCCCACAGATCGATCAACTAGGACGGAGAACTCTGAGCTATTATCTTGCATATAAAGCCCGAGATTAATCTGAACGGAGAAAAGAAAAGAAGAACTTAGTGATTTGATGCCTGCAAGAGAAAATCGAACTACATACAAATGCATGAGCATGCACATATAATTTTCAAGTTGATTTTTGAGAATTGATTGTTGAACTGTTCAGATATTAGAAGGAAGCTAATATCATGTTAAACTAAACTAGTATATTGGCCCGCGCTCTGCAGTAGATCGATATCAATTTTTTTTTTTAAATAATTTGGGTTTGGCAGCAATGCAAGACTCAAGAGCATTGAGTCTGATAGTCATGCCAAACCTAAGAAACTTGGGTTTAGCGGCCATACCAGACCCACCATGCCAGTCCTAAAACATTTGGGTTTGGGGGCTATGCCGGACTCAGCAACTTTTCAAATAAAAAATAGAAAAGAGAACACCTTCATAGTCCTCTAAACATCTACAATGTGGTCCACAATACAAATATTCTACATACACAGTACTAGTATAGTGATTTTCCCACGCGTTTTAAAGAATAGAAAAGAGAACCCCCCCATGGTCCTCTGAACATCTACAATGTGGTCCACAGTACAAACACTCTATGTACACAGTACCATCACAGGGTCTGGAGGCCATGCCAGACCCAAGAGCCTTGAGTTTGGCGTCAATGCATGCCAAAATGCGTTGGGTCTGGCGGCCGTGCCAGACCCAAGCGACTTGGGTTTAGGGGTCATGCCAGACCCAACAACTTTTCAAATAAAAAATCGAAAAAACAACTCCCCTATGGTTCTCTAAACATTTACAATGTGGTCCATAATACAAACACTCTATGTATACAGTATCAACATAGTGATTTTTTCACGCGTTTTAAAATATAGTATAATTTCAATGTACTCTATTCTTGGATAATAAGACATGCAGATTTCATCATTTAGAAATCACAAGGCTACTGTCAATTTTGGCCACAACCTTTCTTTCAAGTCTTGAAGGCATGGAAGCCAATTAATCCAAATTTTAGTAGATGACATGTCTGCCGGTGAAAATATTGAATGTTCTACAAATAGTTTTTAATAAGAAAAACAAATTCTCACAACTAATTCGATTGAATGTGATTGTAAAGCAAACATACAGGGTAATAATTTCCTGCAATAGGTTGGTTCACTTGCAGTTCCCAGTCTTTTCTGTAGTCTCGAACCTGAAAAAGAATATTTCTTTGAAGTTATAAATGGAACCAAAGAGAAATTTCCAGCAGCATGTGCAAAGCAAGAAAGGAACATACCCTTTCTATGAAATCACGCCCACTAGAATCTGTATAAAACTTTTTGTTGTTTTTCACAGTTGTTGTGATCTTCGTTACAACCTCTTTGCCGATTCCATCTTCAATAGGTATTGGCCCAACCTGAAATAGAAGACATTGTTGCTAAAACAGATCCTATAAGAACCATTTGGTTTTCAAAGACATTGCTTAAGGTGGATATTCTTGACTTGTTCACTTGTTGCTACCGGCCGACCAGTTGGTTTGTGTAGTGGTTTACTAGTTGGTCAATATGGTCAACCAGTTGACCCGACAATAGAGTTTTATTGGGTTCGATTAGTTTGAGTTAAGTTTGGATTTGATAGGGTGAAACAGTTCAGCGTTATATTTACGTTTTGGTCTTTAAGCTTAGAGTTTTTAATCTTTTATGTTACCTTGCTTCGAGTCGTTTTTTAGTGTTTTATGTATCCGTTATAGGTTCTGTTGATGTTTCTTCTAACGATCTTCAATAGTTTCTGGTTCTGCATCCGTTTGTTTTTTGCTTTTGTTTTTTCGAGTGAATGAGTGAGATGATCTTTAATATGCATATAATATAAATAAATATGTATATTAATTATAAGATAATTACGACTAGTTAATTTCTTGAATATTTATATATGTTGCTTTAATTTTCAAGTACTCATTTATTTTTGAGTTTGCACTCGTATTATATTGAACTAAATTCTATTTGATATGATATACATTATTTTGATAATTATGCGAATATCTATTATGCCTTGATATAGGACTTGTCGGTAACTTCATGCTAACGGATAGTAGTTAACCTATGTACACATAGTGTTCTGTATACCTAGCTGGTGAGATAGACACCAACATGTAGTGACTGATCCTCCTACGGTAGTCACTTTCGGGTGTCATTTGATCTCTGACATGTATTCCACTACTTTATGATAATATGCTTAGTATGTATATGTATATCAAGATAAACAGACTTGCAAATTATTAATATCTAAAATGTTATTTTCTCACTGAGTTAGTTGAACTCACCCCTCATTTTTAATATTATTTCAGGATGTTAGTTTCTATTAGTAGGTGAACTTTGTTGCGTGTTCTTGTTTTTTCAGTGTTGGTCGATATGCCTTGCTTGTTTTGAGAGGCTTTCCTTTTAAGTTTTGATTCGATGTCATAAACGCTCCACTATTACACTGTTTTAGTTAAAGTTTTGATTTTGACAATGTAACGAGTATTGTGGATTATTTTGAAGTGATATTTGATTTTATTAGTTTTGAATAATATAATATTTTAGAACTTTACGAAATGCCGCGTGGATTTTATAAAGCTCTGTCTATGATATGTACATTATGAGGCTTAGCGTAAGTGTAGTGTCCTGCTAACATCGCTCATGCATTGCCAGTCATGGATACAGGATTCAGGTCTTGAAAGATATAAGGATTCATTTGAACAAAAATTTAACAGACTTACAGTAAACTCAACTTCAGCATGCTCTTTTCCCTTGTAAACTCTGGTTATCTGTTTATGAACTCAAACGGTCAGTTGCAGATGGTACTAGAAATGTAATCTCTCAAAGCATTCACTTCAGTATTCTAGAATTGTTAGATTGATAGGAAAAGGTCACAGAAGAAAACTAGTTATCACAAAGGAAAATCAATGACCAATTCCGAAGCTATTGCGACGAGATATTCAAGCTAATGCTACCTGATATATCCACGAACTGATCTGCTGGTGCACTTCATCCAATAAAGGTCCACGCAAAACAGTAAAAACATCCTGAAAATTTTACAACTCCTTATTTTCTTATTGACAGTAAACATGTTATTCATTAGTCAAGGACTTCAGAAGGTGTTGTAGCACCTGTCCTTCAGAGTTGATGGAATATGTGCCATTTGGTCGGAAGATGTATGCTCCAGAGGCCTTCAGAAAGTTAAATTAAACCAACATTTTTATTAGTATCCACATATAATCACGGAGTAATAATGTAGAAACCATGACACGGTGAGAACAAAGATAAAAAGCCGAAGTAAGAGGCCTGAGATAGTGAAGGTTTTAACCGAGGGAAATACCTGTTTATCCTTGCTTCCATTATCTCCAGCATAATAACTATATGATTGCTCTACAGATGCCTTGACCTTCAAATTAGACAAACAACTTGGAGTTCGATAAAAAAATTTCACTTTAAAAGCAACAGAAAGCATTGTCTCTTTAAAGTCAGATCATCTAGGTTAGCAACTTTGCCAAGATGTGCAGATTGGCACGAGACACCATAAGGGAGAGAAACATTGTAATGAGCCTGAAAAACCTTAAAGTTTCAACGAATATTACATACCAAGCTCCTGCTGTTGATATACTGAGTAAGCTCTCCTTTCCCGGAATAGATCAATTTTAAGTTCCCTGGTCCTATTTCAACTGTATCGTTTTGACTCGCTTTTGTGTCATATAATTGGCTTGAAGTAGAAGCTGCAGTCATAGAGTGGACAAAATGAAAAACACATTCCATGTTAATGTACCGGAGAAGATAACCAAATAATTTTTCTTCTCTTGATGAACATGTCAAATGCAGCAACTGGCATGCTTACCTGCTCGCTTAGCAGTTGAGCTGGAACTGGAAATAATGTAAGTGTTGAAACCAAGAGGTGGTAGAGATGCTGTAAATGCAAGCCAGTACTTGGGGGTTACATTTGAGGCCATGCTCAAATATGCCTTCGAATAGTAGTCCCTTATGCCTACAGAGGCCTTCAGCAGAGGTAAGAGCTGCGATTCAATTTCTTTTCCTCCAGCATCCTTAACAGCCACATTCTCATTAATAACCTGCAACAAGATAGGCAGGTTGAAAGCGCATTTAGAGATCACAAAATGTTTTACTCACCTTTCACTCCAGAAGCATCAGTGTCTATATATCAACTTGACAAAGGAAATGAGGCTTGATGACAACACAAGCATGTATACGTATTGCATGGATTTTGTGTTTTTGCGCATGCGTGCACATGCATAGCATGCCTTTTACTCTTTAAAAATGTTTACGCAAAATTTCTTCTTGTTTACATAAAGTAAACGTTTTTACATGATGTTTGCAAGAAAGTAATGTGTTCACATGATGTCTCTTTAAACTTGTAGGCACAAGTGAAAGATCAGCATTGAGCAAAACAAAGGCACTCACAGGAATCCTTATAACATCCTCTCTTTTCCATCCTAAGGAATTGTAGACAACAACCACCTATAAAAGAGAATAAACATCAGATAGTAATCTATTTACAGTGGAATAAAATTGAATTTTTTTCAAATTCAATCCAATAAATAGCAGAACAAAAGACAAAATTCCATTTTATATTTCCTTTACCAGGCTCTTTCCATTTGAAAGATCAACTTCTGATGGAGGGCAGTAACTTATATTCAGAAGGAGACACTGTGAGAATGAAAGAAAGGACAAAGGAAGAGTAATCATAAATTAGATTTATCAAATGAATAAATCATTCCAGTCAAAATTTGAGAAAATCAACAATGTTATGAAAACATATTTAATGAATTTTATTTTTTTCCCCCTTAAATAGATAAATCTGCATACGAACTCTAATGCTCAGGATTATTGTCATCGTAAAGCTATTGCTTTACTTCTTGTGATAGTCAAAGCTGACCTTGCATACAATTTCTTTCATGTACTAAGACACTGCTTTACTGCCATTGAGGATGAATAGGCACTAAAGCCTCAATATATGCACCATTATCTTGTGAAAAAGACCAACTGAATTTTTTTAACAGTAGCAGGTAAGTCAATTGACAGACATGGATGAAAATCCTCACGTAGGCATATCCTGTAATATGTTCGAGATCTCTGTATTTCATGTTAAAAACTTTGTCTTCAAACAGTAATATCACAAGTTAGATTGAAACATTAAACCTACAGAAGGAGTCCGTGAAAAGACTACTGAGGTACAAAGGTCTTTCCAGGTAGCTTGGAACCACTAAGCGAGCCGGCATGCATTTGAAAAGATGTCGCCAATGGAAGTTAATATAATTAATTATAGATGGATGCAATGTATATTTTTTCTGCAAGAAATTAAATGAAACAAGTTGGTAGTCTATTTATTATGTCTTGCATTTCTTCTTCACTATAAATTTTATTAGTAGGCAAGATTTAAGTCTCAAATAACCTCACTTCTAACTGGAAATTTCATGAACTTGGGGCTAGTAGAAGTATGATTTCTTATGAGATTTGTAACAATGTAAAAACAGTCCACTGATGAATTATAAAACATGATTAGCATTACCTGTTGGAACTTGTTCGTTGGACTCATGCAACCTCCTTTTGATGCCGATTCTGCAATACAGGAAAGTGATTCTCCAACCACCTCTTCAGCCTGCAAGAAGGATTCTTAGATTTGAATCCGAAAAGGTTCAAGCATATTGAAAAAAACAACTCAGGAAACAGTGTAGTTTCTAAGATAAACCTCCGCATATCCTATTGCGAGCCGCTTGGCATAATCATTTGCCACATGCTGCTTTGACGTGCCACTAACTGCATCATGATGTTGAGCAATAGCTAAAGCATCAGCCAGAGAATCTGTGTTGGTTCTTGCTTTACTCCTTCCCTTGAAAAACTCCAATTGCCTTGCTGCCTGTTTATATTGGTTCTCATGAGCATCAGTTATTAAAAATTTTCCAGATCCAGTCATGTAAACTTACCAAATAGTAGCCACTCATCTTTCTAACATAGCCTTTGAGGGCTGGCCTGCTCGTAAAATATCCAGTCCAATAAGCATTTGCACTGTCTGCATATCTGATATTGGGTATTCAACCTTCAGTATGATAACAGGCTGAGGAGGAATAGTTATATGCTAATAAATTTGATCTTCTAAGTGTTGTGCTTACGGAAAGAAATCGTCAGTCTTAAGAGGCCAGGACTCATTTGTTGCATATTTTGCATCAGTATATATTGATGGGGTTGAGTATAGGGCATTGACACGCCCATCCTGGAAACATTCCAATCCAGTACTTCCATTAACATATCAAATTATGGGAAGTAAAAAGATGTCAAGAATCCTATAAAGTAAAATGAAAAAAGATCTTGAGAAAATCAAAACATCAAAGAAAAGTAGAAAAAAATGAGAGGAGGTAGCCAATACTTCAGATAAGAACAGGATATTAGCAAAAGACAAGCTTTTCAGCCATCACACTGCTGATTTTCAATGCTCTGTCGATAAGCATTTTCCATATCAAGAACCAATCCCATAAGATTATGCTGATTTTTCAAGGCCTCTTAAGGCAGTCAATGCATTACAATAAAACTAACCTGATTTACATAGTGAATGAACTTGTCCATTTGCTTGTACCAAGTGTGAGCATACTGGTACTTGAAATCCGTCCCCATAGTCCACATCACATGATTTGTCCGAGTTATATTAGCCTGGAAAGGAGGATATTAAACATTGATTTGTTGAAGATCTATAGAACAGATACTACACTAAGACCTAATTAATATCAATAACATGCACCAACAGACAGCAACTTGATGGTTTGTGAAGCTGATGAGAGGTCTCAAAAATATGCTAAGCTTGTCAAGAAAAGAAAATAAGTCTTACTTGATCCATTGCAGCTGATACGAACTCATTCACTCGCTCAGCGACATTGTAATCAAACAAATTGGGGTTATCCTTCAAGATAAAGGAAAAAGAAGTCACATATTGCACTAATGTGCATCAAGTAATATTCAGTGATTGACTAAAAATTTACCTGGAGAATAGGGGAATCATCATTAACTTCATAGTAGAGGTTACTTGGAGGTTCATAATTCTGAGGGAATGCACCGGCAAATATCTACAGGAATAAATTTAACAGAAATTGAATCTCTTGACGAATTAGTAAATTTAACAGCATTGTGGACAATGTAATACACTTAGAAATACACACCTGTGCAGATGAACCAAGGCTTTTAGATCCTCGCCAGACAACCTCGAGACTCTTATCACCTTTTCGTTTTGTTCTATCTTGATAGTCAATTCTTCCAAAGAAAAAGGAGTCAAATCCAACCTGTGCCAACAGAACTTGTGTTAGATAGAATAGAAGATGATATATGCAGAACAACAAAGGGTTCTTTTGATGAGATAACTTTCAATAAATTAGTCTAACATCTCAACTTATTAAAAGAAAAGGGGTCTAATATCCCATCATTTTAACAGAAGTAGTTTGAAGCATCATATACTGATGAAGGGTACAGATAGATTACAAGTTAACAATTCAACGCGCAGATTCACATCAAGATTTGAGAGAAACCACACCTCTGCCCCCAACAGGTAAGCCTGCACTGCAGAATGTCCAAAGGGATCAATTTGCCAGCCAATTCTTGGAGTCACATTAAATTCTTCCTTGATGAATTGATGCCCCAGAGTTGTTTGATCAATCATGTCAATATAATGTGGAGCTGCCTCATCATGCATGCACATACCTCCATTTCTGCAACCAAAAAATTGGAAAACCCGACTGCTTAAATTACAAATACCAAAAACTACTTCTTATCTAGCATGGACAGCAAGAAGCGATAGACATGACAGATTGGACTCTCTGGTTAAAAGTAGAACGTTGCTTGAAAAAATTCCGCATTGAAGTGTTCGAATTCAATATAAAGGTTTATGCAATTATGCATCATTACATCCTGCATTTTGTGACCAAAAGAACACAGATAAATAGAAGTTGGAATTTTTACACTACATTAGCTCAAGCTGACCCGAGATGACAAGCTGCTTGACTACATTTTGCACTTCCTCGCTCTGATCTCTCCACCAACGCTGGAAGAAGGCCTGTATTATACAGGAAAAGCATTTCCAAAAATCCCAAATTAAAAGATAGAAATTAAAACTTTATAACTCAGCTCTCTAGCAGCTCAGAAACCAGAGAGGAGGCAAAAAGAAGAGAATTTTTTTGTTTTTTTATCATGGCTTCCTATGAAGAGATGTAAAATTTCAGAACTTGTATCAGTTTCATTAATGTAAGAGGAGGCATTAACTCAGGTTCAAATACTTTACAAGGTTTGAAGCATTGCCATTAAGAACTAAAAACAAAGTAAAAGAAAGTAGCGACAGACCTGCTCAACATATATGAACTTTCTATTCTTATCAGCCAACAATGCAGGCACTATAGAATCCAGCACATTTTGAACACAAGCACCCTGCATAACAATACATACACCGACAAATCATTGTTCAAATCAAACAAATCCAAAATCGAACAGAGAAAGGACATACCAAATAAGAAAACGTACAGACCTGAATGGAATTGTTAGACCCAACATAGTACTGATCAACAGTCTTTAACCAGCCAACATCATCATGGGTATGAGCCACCAAGTGAACATTAATCTTCCCAGGAACAATAACTGAACTTGTATCATACTTTATGTACTTTGATTCCACACACAACAAACTCACTAGCACAAACAGAAAACATGTCTGAACAACTCCCATTGTCTGTGATGTTAACAATCTCAAGGGGCTTGCTTAAATATGATCAAAAGTGAGCATTTCATTGTAGATACTACCAAGGAAAGCTCAAAACTATGTTGCTGTCTTAACCTTATTGTTTTGTAACAGTGATGTGGAATATGTAGTTAAAATAAGAACAAAATGTCCCTTTCAAACAATAAGTAAAGGGGATAATAGCATTAGCAACCAAGCCAGCCAGCTATGGCGTGAAGGGTTTTGTGTGAATAGTTAATTAAGGACATATCTTCGGTAGAAATCAGAGCTTGGGATTTGTTGTTGATTTGTCGATGATTCTTTTGGGATTATTTGGTGAACCTGAATGTATGCACGTGAGTGTCTCTTTCTTTAGTATTGAATATAGGCATGTTTTTGACTCAGTGAGGTTAAGCTTATCTCTATACTAACTCTTTATAGTATACTATAAGACTTGGTCGTTTCTAGCTTGGTTCATGCACAGAATCACAGCGAGGTGAAGATTTTCTTGAAAGTTAGTTTCCTGATGACACGTACGCCAGTAACTTAATCAGAAGAAAAATTATTTCATTTTAGACAAATTCTAAGAGGGAGGTGCATTTTACTACTTCAAAGACTTCGTCTTTATAGCAGCTTTTAAGATTAAGTTATTTATGTTGAAATAGTGTATTATTATATTTAAACAAAATGTTTTTCATTAATTATATTTTTTTTTGTGATAGTGCTCTTAATAAAAAAAAACAATATTTTGAAATATAAAAATAAATAAGCTTTTAATCTAAATCATTGTTTTAAAACCCGACATAACATGAGAGGATGATCCAAAACCTAGATTAGTCCAAGTCTCAACAAAAATAAAATAAAAAATAATTAATTTTATATGATTCAATTAAAAACTCGCCTATTAACATTAAAATTTATTGATTTTATTTTTTAAAAAATAATAATATTTTTAATTTTTATAAAATAAAAAAAGTTTAACTTAGGTAACCTCAACTTGTAACCCTAAACTTACCCCGGAACGACTGTTATATCAGGTTACAAAACTATGATATAAGCAACATTTAATAAACGAAAAGAAAAGGTAAAGGAAAAAATAAAAAAATACACACCCATACTTAAAATGGGCCCAAAAAAATCAAGACTAGTTGATAACTTTTCTTATCCACAACATAACAAAACGTTAAAAACCATCACAACCACCTCCCACAACCCAAACCAATCTCCACGTAACACCCTCCTTCTCGCCGGCCGGAATTTGTTTTTAAAAAAACAAAACAAAAAGAAAATGGCATTTACATCCTCAATATTCTCTCACATTCCTTTAAGCAACCAAAGAATATTCCCTCCAAATTCTCATAAACCAAAACCACCCAGAACCACCGTCACCACCGCTGCACTTCCGCCTCTCGCCGCCGTCACTGCCGCTGACCTCGACGGAACCACCTTGGCTGTCATCGGAGGCGGGTCAGTGGCGGCTTTAGCTGCCGCCATATCACTCACCGACCCCGAAAGGCGGCGGCGCCTCCAGGCGGAAGAGGTGGGCGGCGGAGACAAGGAGGTGGTGAGGGAGTACTTCAACAATTCTGGGTTTCAACGGTGGAGAAAAATTTATGGAGAGACTGATGAGGTTAATAGAGTGCAGAAAGATATTAGGCTTGGTCATTCACAGACTGTTGAGAATGTGCTGAAGATGTTGAAAGATGAAGGGTCGTTGGAGGGTGTAAGTGTTTGTGATGCTGGGTGTGGTACTGGGTGTTTGGCCATACCCTTGGCGAAAGAAGGGGCGGCTGTTTATGCTAGTGATATTTCGGCTGCCATGGTGGCTGAGGCTGAGAAACAGGTGAGTTAGCGGTGGTTGTTGGCTCTTTGTTCTGTTCTGTTTTTTTCTTTTCTTGGCTGGTTGTGTTAGTGTGTAACTGTTTTAAACGGTTTCTTGAAATGCTGCTTTACATTGGAAATGTGGGTTTGTGTCTCTTTAATGATGTTTGGTTTTGTGGATAACATTATGGTTTTGTTGTCATGAATGGGATTTGATTTAGTGGGGTTTTTAGGCTGTATTAGAAAATTTAATTGGGGATTTTACAGAACTGATTCTGGTGAATTCAATTTGAAGAATGGTGAGGACAGTCGCCGGTGTGGCGAGTGCAATCATGGTTGTTGCACTGTTACATGCTGAATTGAAGAGGTTCTTGCTGGAATCTCTTTGCAGTATTTGGGTGAATTTTGAGAGTTCATTGTCAAGGCTAGCCATGGCCGGTAGGGGTTAGTGCCCATAGAAGAAGAAGAGAGGGGAAAAGAGGGAGAGAGACCTTCACTAAACAGCCTCCTGAGCTTAACGAAATAGCAACACATGTACTTCTTATTACAAACTAAAGATTGAAAGAAACTGACAATTGCCTAATTTCAGAAACGCTTGTGACATGCGCTTACACATGCACGGTCATGGTAGGACAGAGGCCACAACCGTGGCAGTCTGAAGTATTTGTGACCATATGTGAAATTAGCAGTTCGGAACCATGATTTCGATTCTTGAACAGCATAAAGTTAAAAGGAAACATTATGTTGATTAATTCCTGAAGATGTTATTGAAACCTAACTTGGTTTTGAATTTTTGTGCAGGCAAAAGAGCAGCTTCAAGCAGGAAGTGAAAAGGAGTTGGTGATGCCTAAATTTGAAGTGAAGGATTTAGAGAGTTTAAACGGGAAGTATGACACGGTGGTCTGTCTAGATGTTCTGATACATTACCCACAAAGTAAAGCAGATGGGATGATCGCCCATCTTGCATCATTGGCTGAGAATCGACTACTTTTGAGTTTTGCTCCAAAGACATTTTACTATGATCTGTTAAAGAGAGTAGGGGAGTTGTTTCCTGGGCCTTCAAAGGCAACAAG
>Ga0307507_10007681_pt1 | contig 15439 bp, 17 predicted proteins | sample 7_EM_MG_FD_207223 | JGI IMG/M metagenome (GOLD analysis project Ga0307507, IMG submission 207223) | Populus trichocarpa ectomycorrhiza microbial communities from riparian zone in the Pacific Northwest, United States - 7_EM | ecosystem: Host-associated > Plants > Roots > Unclassified | place... | reverse complement strand
GCCACGTCCACCAGGTACTTCTGCACGTCGCTCAACCTCGACTGAAGCCCGCGAAGCGAAGAAAGCTGCTCAGAGACCCTCGTAGCGAGTGTGGTTGTCGTTGAGTCTTTGATGTCCCTTAATAGGTGCTCCACCCCAATTTCCTCGGCTTCTTCAGCTTCGATGGCTGAAGGTACGTGGAGGAAGGTTTTACGTGTCTCCGTGCCGTCGTCTTTGATCTCCTCGACGGCGAAGTAGGCGTTGGTGGGGATGCCGACGGTGTGTGGTCGCACGTCGACGATGACCATTACGGGGCGGGCGATGAAGCGTTTGAAAAGGTCGTTGATTTCTTGGTCTGAGGCGCGCAGTTTTGGGCCGGTGTGGTACCACCCGATCATTCGTTCCCGTGCTAGAGAAGTATTGGTATCAGTAGGTGGAGGAGATGGAAGAGAAAACGAGAAAATGACATACCGTTAACTTTCTTGAACATCTCATACATCCCCTCAATATAATTATGGTCCAAGAACCACGTCTTACTATCCCTCTCGTCCTCCTCAAACGGTATCCCAAATGAATTTGCCACATTGATCGTCTTGCCATTGTCTTGGCCCAGGAGAACGCCCACCACGCGCTTGGTAGAGTTTCGTGAGATTGAGCGGGCATGGTGGTCTGTTACAGATAGAAGCACGAGTGGGTGAACGACTAGGTGCCAATAGATCGAGGATTAGTGGTGAAATGGGGCTTCTTAAGGTCTGAAATACACACTGACGGTCGTTCCTGCCAGCGCCGTCAACTATGAGAAAATTAGCCTTGATATTGGCTTTATAATATAGACTTACTTGTTCTGTTGTTGTTGCTACCATCGTAGAATACTTGGACCCTTTTCAGACGGAGGCAATGGTAGGTGAAAAGACAAGAAAGTGCGCTGAACGCGACGCGTATGTTGTTTGCTGTTGTTGCGTTCGGAGGCCTCACCTCACCTCAATCTAACCTCTCCGTTCCGCAGTCTGACAGAGAACATAAAGCATTAAATCTGAATAAGTAAATCGTAAATCATCATAAATCTATCAACGCATAACTATCTAACCCCAATCAACTGGATATTCAAAATCGGAGGTGAACCCACAAACGGAAGCCGTCTCACCGCAAGCCCCAAGACAAAGCAAATCAAACACAACCTCTGCGTGTTCATATACTGCGCCACCCTCCTCTTATATATCCCCATTATCACCGCTTGATACTCCCCAACGCGGGACTTGAGAAGCTTTATAAGCCAGTTTAATAACATCATCGTCTTTGACAATGGCTCGTCCAGAAACATGGGCGGAGGGGTGTCTAGCGGAGGGAAGGGCGTGGCGTTGGTGTGGCTTACACGGGCTTGCATGAAGACTAGGTGGGCAGGGTCTGTCGTTGATGGGTTCTTTATGCTGTAGGTGTTCCCTGTTATGATAGGAAAGGAAGGTGAGCGCCGTGGATGTGGAGCCAGTGTCCAAAGGAGAGGGGAGTTACCTCGGGGTACGTGAAACATCCCGCCCCGCCTGACTACACCTGTCGTTTGGTGGATTTGGACGTGTACGGTGCCTTCGATGACGCAGAACACCTATCGGCAATTGGGTTAGCGTGGTATGATATTTGTCAAATACGATAGTTACGTAGGAGTTATCTTGAGTATTCTTTCGCGCTTTCTCGGCAAGCGCAGCGAGACATAGCCTCCCGGCGCCCGTGAACCCGTCCTCTTGGAAGATACGAGTATATGATAACCCGCCGTCAGCCACTGAATCACGATAGTTTGACAAATGATGGTTGTTGAACAGACCTACTCAGAAGAATGTGATTAACTTCCCTGTCAGCAACTTAACCGAAAAGAAGAACGGTACGAACGTCGTTCTACAAGGAGAGCATCCGAAGTCTGTACAACTCCATGCGTTATCTCATTCTCATTCACCGCTTCCTCGCTATTGACCTTGGTTCGTTTATACAAACGCTGTTTTCTTGGAGGCGTTTCCCCAAGCCTGGGCGTTGGAGGCTGTACGTCGATCGTACACGTAGCCCCATTGCCATCTATGGGCCCTTGGGACCCACTGGGGCCCGTGTCCACTTCATTGACGACATCTTGAACGTCGACAGGACATTGCTTGGCGTTGTCTTCAATGATGCTGGTGGTTACTTGATCATGTTCTGGCATAGCTGTACCATTTTGATTGGGATCCATGAATGTGTGTCCAGTGAATGTAGTACGATATGACCGGAATGATGATGGTAAAAGTTCAAAAGGGGAATGCAAAGTTGCGAAGACCAAGTGTCCGCGTGACGTTTCTAAATTTAGTCAGACTCACTCCTCGGACCGTACAAATTTTTCTCAACGCTTGTTTTGAATATTTATCCACAGTGAATTTATTTACCAACTGTATAAAAAAATGGCTTCTAAGTACTCGGGGCTAGGTAAGACTTTTGCTAACCGGAGTCAGCAGGCAACGCTTGAGTCATTTCAAGTCAAGTCACCCTACAGCAGAAACGAGTCATCGCCTATCACAGGAGCTGAAATTCCGTTGAATGGATTAGACTCACAAGTGAAATTTTGGTCGCAACGAAGTCAGTTGGCGACGTCGTGGTATTGATACCATGAGTGCTACTCCTAAGTCCTGACAGAAAAACTGCATACTCTAATAATTAAAAAAACTACTTTGGCCAGGTAGACTTTGCCTGATTTTATCTGAAGAACTTCACACCACCTCGCAATCCTTCTTCGTACATTTCTTTCAGCCCTTCCTCGTCCAAGCTATGCGTCGAGTGAACAAACACTACATCCAGTCGTTTCAAAAGGGCAATGCCATGATCGCGAAGGGTATCTGGAGAGCGGCGTCTAGATCGTACCATATGTGTGAGGAGACCGTCATCGGCCTCAACGCACAGCTCTAGAGTGAGCGTTTCTAAGAGCGGGAAGAGAGGCTTCGGACTTCCTTCGCCGTGGAATGTGAGGAGGTTGATTATTTTATTCTTAACTACCCCGTAAATTGGTTCTTCTTCGGAGTCTCTCAAGATCTCAAGGGCGGTGATTGACTCGGAAAGAAGCGTAAGACAATCGAGGAATTTGTCCTCTGAAATCGCAAGGTTTCTAATCGTCAAAGAAGAGAGTCGAAGACGGGGCTTGGATAGGATGTCGGATAGAATGTCATGAGTCGTATACTGGCGCAACAAGAAGGTAACGGAAAGATTCGTGAGGTTACGTGCATCTAGAAAAAGAAAAAATTGTTTCACATCTTCTCCAGTCTGCCACGAATTTGCCGCATCAATGGTCAAAATTTTGATTGGAGAGGTGACAGGTTTAAGTGAATGCGTTCTGATATAGTCCGGTGTTATCGTTAGGTAGCAACTGTGGAGATTGACTGCCCTTCCCAGCAACATCAGAGCGTTGGCCACATTTATGGGGTCGGCGATTTCCAGATTCCTCAATTGCTCCCAAGGAATATAATCGGGCGGCAACTCGTAGAGCCCCCGTCGATTACTAGTATAGCTGCGCAAGGCGGGGCATCCACGCAGTAGGCTTCTATAAAAAATATGATCCCGTTCATCATTGTAACCGCCAAACACTTCAACGCTTTCCAAGATAGGAGCGATGAAGGTATGAGGGAGGTGCATTGGTTGGAACCAAAAAAAAGAGCCAAAAGAAACACGACGCCACCGGTACGAGTGAGCAACAAGGAGTGATAATATAGCTTTTACGGATGGAAACTCGAAAGGGCGGAGCTGCTCCCCGCTCACGACTAAAGAAAGTGGCCAATTTTGGGATCGGTCAAGCCAGGTGGAGACTTTCGAATACGAGGGGAGGTTTGATATCGGTAAGGTGGGGTCGCAGATGATTTCAATGAAACTCCAAAGTTCAGGAGTGGATAGCGCGAGGTCGTTCCAGCGTTTGCACGTCAGACAAACGGCGGCTTATCCAATGTCGACTTCTCCTCTCTTCAGGTCTTGATAGAATGACTGGAAGATAAGGCCCAAAATTTCCGGAGGCAGGTCGTTTATGTTAAGCATTGTAGGATGTAGTCAATGTTCTTGGATGAGCAGGGCACGCGCCGTAGACGATGACGGCACTGGGAAACTGCAATGAGGGAATTGATTCAAAAGGGTCAGAGCAGAGTAAGGAAGGATAACAATGACAGCGACCTTACAGGACTCGACGTCGCCGATGTGGATGCAGTGGTTGTGGTCAACGGCAGTGAGATGTGGCAAGACTCACCCGGCCCGTGGACAAATCAAGATGTTTAACTTTTGTTTACATAACTTTGTAGTCTTCTGCTCCTTTTTCTAACTTGGCCTCAAGTCAACGTACGAAATTGCAATCGCCTTACGAGGTCGCGATTCCTCAAGAATCTTTTATAAAACATTGATGGGTACGCGTTTCTCGTGGATTGTAGATCTCGAGCTCGCTAGATGACGTGATCCAAAGGCCTCTTAATGTCTACTAGTAGCAGTGGGCGTCCTCAGCCAAGTTTGGGGGCTCATGAAATGAAGGTGGTATCGCCTCCCATTGAGTAAGTGGGGTTCCTGAACTGACTCACCCTGCATTCATTTTCCTTCGCAGTGGTCTTCCTTCTGAAATATTGAGCCTCATCTTCATACTCGTTCATCAAGATCTGAAAACTCAGAAAGGGGCAGTCTTTCGAGGAATGAGAGCCCTCTCCACAACTTGCAAGGATTGGCGTCAGCTCGCATCCTCCATTCCGGAGCTATGGTCATCTATCCACATCGTGGTCAATGACAGGAAAGGATGACGCATTCTCACCTCAGAGCAATTAACAAGTTTCTCAAGCTATCCAGAGACGCACCACTGTCCCTAACGTTAGAGTTCCATGGCCCGCGTATCAACATCTCTAATCCCAACCACACTCCAAAGCTTATAACGGCTGCGTTCCATCTTGTCTTAGATAATTTCCACCGATGGCGCTCCATCACTTGCAAAACCAATTTTGAGCTTCCTTCCATTCCCGAGGGGTCAGTTGCACCCTATTTGGAGCATGTAGACTTCGAATTCCACTACAATGAATTACAGGAAGCAGCATACTGTAGAGCCTTGGTTGCTGCTGCCCCAAATCTCTGCAGCTACATCGACAATCGACCAAGTCACATCGGTGAAGTTCCAGACCAAAGGCCTTGGACACAGTTTCACAAATTTCATTTCTCCAATCCCATCTACGCAAAAAAAGCTCTTTTTCTTCTGGATCGAGCAAAGAGTCTTGTTGAGTTCCGTTTTGTGATGCTCTACTCCAAGAACTTTTTTCTGGAAGAACCACCCCTCTTCAAAACCACCTCCATGATCCAATCTATGGCTATCATCTCAGAGTACCCTCTTGAACTTCAGCTATTTCTTTCGCATTTGGACACCCCCAATCTCGACAGTTTAACCTTAATTTTCCCCGTCGATCGTTTCACCCGGAACTACCGGTCGCCTCGGTACTGCTCCATTAGTATCTTCCCATTCCTGTCAAGTGCAAGTGATTCCTTCCGATTATCATCCCTAGGACTGTACAACCTAATGGTTGACGAGAGCGAGTTCATTGACTGTCTTCGCATTTTATCCCCTTCCCTCACTGATCTGATCATACAAACAGAAGAAGTCTTTTCTCCACTAAAAATGGTGACGAATAACGTTTTGAAATCCCTCACTTGTAACGGTTTGACTCAGTCGGAGCCGTTGTGTCCTACTCTGAAGAACCTTACACTTAAACGATGTGTCGGCGCCGATGATGGCGTTCTCAGTGATATGGTTCAATCCAGGCTCTCGTCTCAACTTACAGTGGTGAATAAGCCCTCTTACGGTACAGCTGTAGCCAAGTTGACTATGCTGAGGAGCCTCAATGTGGTTTTCACCGTTCATACCCACCCTGTGGATGAGAAACGGTTGAACGAATTTTACGAAAAAGGGTTGAACGGCGCAGTACAGTTTGCCCCTAGGGGCCTTAGGTAGTCTACAGAGTTGTAGGTCTGACATGGGGTTCCGTGTCAATAGACTTACTAGTAAATTTGACCCCCTCCAAAAAAAAAAGATTTGCCTCAACTGAAGTTGGATACTTGGATTCTTCTCTTTATAATAACAGGCCAGAGCGTCGTGAAAGTTTACAATAACAACTATTTCTGCCTCATTTTTGATATTTTTTTTGTTTCCTTTTCGCTTTTCCAGGACCAGTGACCGCAGTGGCATGAGATTGAAAGTCGAAACGGGATGTAAGATAGTTTTGGCGGTTTCCCATTTCACATTCATTTTTTGTTTCAGTGTTCAGACTTCGAATAGCTTGGAAATACTAATCGGCGTTGTCTTGGCATCGGCAGATATCCATCTTGAGTTTATGTGTACTACTTGACCTTGTGACTCTATCCTTGTCGCTAAGTTGAAGCGCCGTTAATTACACCGGCTGTTGATCAGCTGTTCCCGGTGAAAAGGACTGGGATATTTTTATGGGAAAGGCATACTTATAGCAATGTCCATCGAGGAGTGAGTCTCCCCTCAGACTATTTTTAGTCAATATTAGTCATCCGGCGACCTTTATTAATCCAGTGCACAATTTTTTTTTTGCAAAGCCGGCCCGCTGAGAACAAGCAAGCGCCAACGGGGCATCTCACTTCGACATTTTTACCAGAAGTTGGAAGGTACGCGCCCGCCTTTTTTCAGGTTGATTGAACTCTTGCGACACGCTTAGGCCTCTCGGAGATGTCTGCTCAGGCAAATTTCACTGGTCATGACTTGGGGATGACATCGCCCTGCATAGGGTAAGTAGCTTTTAACCAAAGTTTTTCTGTATTCAGCTATGATTCTTGTTTACAGCGATTTGCCTCCCGAAATATTAAGCCTTATCTTCATGCTCGTTCATTAAGATTTGAAGACTCGGAAGGGGCCTTCCGAGCCTTCCAAAGGGATAAGTGTCCTCTCCACGACATGCAAGGATTGGGATCTGCTCGCATCATCCTTGCCGGAGTTATGGTCTTCTATCGAGATCATTGTCGAGGACCATTGGCAGAATCGGAAAGTGATGTCTCACTGGCAGTCCCAACTCACTATGATTACCACTTTCCTCGAGCGATCCAGAAACTTACCTCTGTTCTTAACGTTGAAATTCGGGGTCCTTAACCTCCACATACTCCACCACACCAAGAGGTTTGCAACCGCCGCATTCCAACTTCTCCTATTTAATTTCTACCCCTGGCACTCGATTTCCTTTGACTTTGGCACCCACTTTGAACCCCCTTCTATTCCCGAGGGGGCAGCTGCGCCCTTGTTGGAACATATAAATGTGATGTTCCATTCGCGTTACTGGCAGAAAGAAGACTACTATACGGCTTTGGTCGCGGCTGCCCCAGGTCTCCGCAGTTACACCGTCGTTGGCTCCTCGAAGAACCCTTATGTGCCGGCCACCCTGCCAAGGGGACAGCTTCAGAAATTTCATTTCTTCGATTTCGTTCAGCCAAAAAATGCTCTTTTTTCCTCGATCAAGCAAAAAGTCTCTGCGAGTTCCGTATCAGGATATTTAATATAACCAGGCCCCCGAGCTCCCAGGACCTTTCGGAGTCGTCTTCTCCAAAAATCACCTCCGCAATCCGATCCATGCATGTGACTGGGATAGGCCCTTGCGATGTTCAATTGTTTCTCTCCCATCTCGAAACCCCAAATCTCAACAATTTGGAGCTTCGCTTTCTGCATGACATGCCATCCCGCAAGCCGACACCAGTTCAGTTCTCCTTTATCTTACCGTTCCCGTCAAGGGGTTCCTTCCAATTATCGTCCCTGACAATAGTAAATTCAATGATGAGCGAGAGCAAGCTCATGGAGTGTCTTCGCCTTCTATCACTGTCCCTCACTACTCTCGGGCTGAGAACACGGCCACCGGCATACGACTCCGACGACATTCGTCACCTAGAAGTGGTTACGAATAACGTCCTGGACTCTCTCACCTACCATAATTCAAAGTCGGAACTATTGTGTCCCGTCCTCGAAAGTCTCACACTTGAACGTTGTATCGATTCCGATGACGGTGTCCTAAGCGACATGGTCCAATCGAGACGCTGGTTGTCTCGAACAGCTGCGGTTAATGGGCAGGCCTCCCCTTCCACATTGAGACACCTCGATGTAGTCTTTGTCACCAGCACACATCCTGGGGATCAAAAACGGTTGACTGAGTTTTATCGAGAAGGATTGAGCGGCGCGGTGAGATTTAGTGATTACCTTCTTCAAAACCAACTTTGAACTCTCTTGATTCTGCCATCGTACTAGTATAGCCGCATGTTTTCTTTTTTTATGTTCGGGAGGTCATTGTAATTAGTTGCGGAGGCCGATTTATTTTTAGAGGGGTCTTTGAGCCCAATTTGAGCTCGTTTTCAAGTATTCCAGAATGAGATGTGCACTCATCAATCAGTGTAGAGAAGGATCGCAAATCCAGGCGATCCTCACACCCTCATCAAGCTACCACGCCAAAACAGGCCTCTTGATCAAAAGCGAATAAGTAGTAAGAGAAACACGATTAGACTACATCATGATATGGAGGCGTAGTAACTTTGTAAGAAGGGGGTGGGACTGTAATAAGTACGTATGTAAGAGTAGTGGTTGATACATCATACTATCGGACGAGACGGCGGCCAACAAGTTGCAAGTTAACGTTTTCCGGGGAATAAAAAATTGAGAGGTCCCCCAATCAACCGTTCTTCAGAAGGAGGGAGAGCCAGGAGCTTCATCATCAAGTCACAGCATAACCAACCAAACCACCAACCACTCAAAACCCCGACGCTTTCGAACTCCCATTAACACCCGCCTGCGCAAGGTGCGGATCAATCGGGTCCGCCGTGCTCGCAGTCGTACTCGTCGGCGTAGCCGCCCCCCCTCCCGTAGCATCTCCATACCGAAAGGCGATCGGGCCAGCCACACTCCTCTGGAACCGTGCCCGAAAGTCGTTGGCGTTGGTGTCGGCGGGCCCGGGGCCGTTAGGGTGGGGGAAGGGTGGGGGGTGCTGGGACATGTCCACGGGGACAGGAACAGGGAAGGCAGAGGGGCCGCCGGGGATACCTTGGGGGTTACCTTTTGCTGCTTGTTCTGCGTAGTGGAGGCGGCGCTGCGAAGGTAGATCAAATTAGCTTGTGAGGGAGAAAGAAAGAAAAAGAGTACTTGATGGTCCCATCGATCCCAAGCCTCCGCAATGATAGGTTCGAGTGAGGTAAGCTCTTCATTCGACATGGCGAGCGTACGGAGGAGGTGCTGTTTCAGCAACGGGGCGCACGAAAAAGAAAGGAGTAAAGTCGAAGCGAAGGTCTGGCCTCCAAGAACCGCACCTTGCGGGAACGGAGGCTCGATCTGCTGCTGCTGCTGCATGTGCTGTCCCTGCGGCCCTTGTCCTCCCTGCTGCTGCTGCTGCTGAAGCTCATGCGGCATAACCTGATGATATTGCCCATCCGCGGCAGCTCTATAATGCACCTCCTCCATTCCCGGAATAATCTCGTTCCCCATGTCCAAGCCCAATTCGCGCATTTTCCGCTGTTTGACCATCAACCGGTGCTTGCGCTGCCGTATGCGAGCGGCGGCGCGCACGCGGTCCCTTCGGGCTTGTTCGTCTGGAGTCAACGGGGGCGGTTCTTGTACCTGCTGTTGCTGCTGCTGGTACGCGGACACCGAGACGGACATGGAGCCGGGGGAGGGGGGTAAGGAGAGCTGGTCCGGGTGCTGCTGGAGGTGCTGCTGATGGTGGTGTTGTTGATGGTGGTGATGCAATTCTTGTTGTTGCTGCTGTTGCTGCTGATCTTGCTCGTCGTGCGCAAAGGCCATCAACCCCATCCCAGCCTGATTCCTGTCCTTTTCCCGCTTCTTCCGCTGGCGAGCTGCGGCCTTTTCGCGCTTGACCCTTTGGCTCTCACTTTCGTTCTCGCGGGGTCGTTTTCGGGATGAGCTGGCTGACTCCATTTTAGTCTTATGTGTACGAATCTTTTTTTCAAATCTTTTTTTCGGATTGTCCTTCTCGTTCAGTAACTGGTACTTGTCCTTCGCGTGATGCCTGGTGTGACCTGCGCGCAACACCTTTGAGGGTCTTCAAGTGACAAGATCGTGACGAAAGGTGACGGGAGAATGTAGAGGAGTTGTCACAGCTTTTTGCAAGCAGAACACATACGAACCCCCGTGGGAAAGAGGCACTGCCCTCTTGTGCCGCCGCCGCAGCATACGCGTACACACCTGGGTTAGGGACATCTTCTGAAAAGACTGCGTACGTGTTTGGCCTCCCGTCGGTGTGAGCTGCTTTTCGAATTCACTTTTTTCTTTGACAGCGTCAACTGGTCACACGATCAGTGTATGTAACAGATCTATGTTTTGACAAGTCGTCAAGAGGACATTTCATCATCGTATAACTTTCGATCGTTTGGTTGAGTTACCTGCCAGTTTGCTTTTGAAGTCTTTGCATCAGTTGCTTTTTCTAATGATTGGTGGATAGCAAGAGAAATGTTTTCGAGCCCCTGGGAATGAAGACCTCGTTTTTCCTGACGCCAGAACTCAAGGAGCGTTTGGTCACATTGTCTTTACGCGTGGATGGAAAGCTTATCCCGATTTGTTAACTAAACGCTTCTCATTGAACGAGACCCTTTTAAAGGTTTGTCTGATTAATGTACCACAGACACAACATTAACGACATTCTGTAGTTCGGGGGAAGCGGTCTTTATTCTTCTCTTCGTGATTATCTACCTCTGCTTCGTCATTTATTGCAAGTTCAAGGTAAATATTTTGCAGATTGGAATATGCTGAATAAATTCATTCCAAGCTGGTCGACCGGTTTCCGTAAATCCCATCCCCAAAGTTGTGGCAATCAACACATTGTTCATACCCACCCTAACTGAGGAGGGAAGCAAATCGGTCTCAGCCTTGATACTGCTGCCCGATGTATCCTGGAGCACCGGGTGTGCGATTACAACGGCCGATTGGCCTGGTAAACGAAAGAAGGGATCCAGATTTCTTTATCTGGATGGCATAGATTCAACCAGCTCCCTTCCGCGGCGGTCATAATTCCGCGCCGCCATTTGACACTGACATATACCAGGTTGGATATTAGCAGTGGCCTAAATCCTGTTTGGTGGCGTAGAATGCTGGGCGAGGAGAGTCGGCAGAGCGGGCAACATGCGCCCACGTGCAGCACGTGTCCGGACACCCGCAACCATCAGCCGAAGCTATTATTGGATGACGACATAAATAGGCCATCATCAGACCAAGAATTGTCCCCTGCCGTCTAGCGCTTGAAAGAGTCAGGCCCCCAGGCCCGAGGTGTCTCTGCCAAGCTTACCCGAAAAGTTGCTTGAAGATATAAAAGCACTGATTCCCACGAGCGATTCATATCGACGTCATTGAGCGGTTTTTTGAACAACAGGGCGTTGCGTGGTTTTTTGGATGATGACATTTGTCAGTGGCTCGTTTAGGCGAAATTCATAAGCATACACACCCAGAAAACTATAAAAGGTTCGGGTAGCCCCCTCGATGGCTTCGTATCCTGGGCCTGTAATCTTACGCGAAGCCAATAACATTTCCCCTACCTCATGTCGTACCAGAGTGGTTCAAGGTGTGTACATTTTCGTTCGCTATTAAGTCGCTACTCAATTGTCCGCTATCTGCACCTGTGTCAGTGCGACTGATCTCGGAAAGGTCCCCTCAGACTCGAAGGAAGAAATTGAAGCTGAAGGCCCCTATCATGTCTCCCTGTCTATTGAAGGAATGACATGCGCTTCTTGTTCAACAGCAATCACAGAGCTTGTTTCGAAGCTGCCTGACGTCTCTGGCGTGACAGTCAACCTACTCGGTAATTCGGCATCGATGATTATCCAGCGAAAGGAATTGGTGGACAGCGTTCTGGCCGCCGTAGAAGATGCAGGATATGAGGCGGCTGTAAGTAGTGTGGCGCCAACTCGAAAAAAGATTGAACCCTCAAATCAATCTCGCACAATCTCGTTACGCGTTGAGGAAATCCCCAAGTAAAACTCTATTTTCCTCTACCTATTTTGAAGCGGTTACTCAACATTACGACAGGTCATGTTCGGAGAAAGTAATGACCGCTCTTGAAAAATATCAAGCAACAGTCGAAATGGCATCAACTGACGGTCAAAATGCCATCCTCCGTATCACCTACTCACCTTCTCCTCCATCTTTCACCATCCGAACGATCATTGATGCACTGAGTCGCAGCCAGTCACCCCCATTGAAGGTGTCGGTTTACAAACCTCCCAGCATTGAGGAACGTTCGCGCGCAATCCAGAAGCGCGAGCAACGGCACTTGCTTTGCCGATTCATATTCTCTCTGGTTATCGCCATTCCTACCTTCATCATCGGGATCGTCTTCATGAGTCTTGCACCCAACGGAAACTTGACCAAGGACTTTTTTATGGAACCCATGTGGACTGGCAATGCATCCAGAGCACAGTGGTCGCTTTTTTTCCTAGCTACACCCGTCATGTTCTACAGCGCCGGTGACTTTCACCGCAGGAGCTGGACCAAGATCGCGTTACTCTGGAATCGAAGTAGTAAGACCCCCGTTTGGAAACGATTCACTCGCTTTGGTAGCATGGATCTTTTGGTGCGTGAGACTGTTCTCAAGAAAACTTGATCCTTACTCCTGAATGTACAGGTTTCTTCCGGAGTCTCCGTAGCTTATTTTTCGTCGATTGTTTTGCTTGCTCTGGCTGCTTCTCAGCCTGCGTCTCCAAATGGCAAAGGGGACACTAGCACCTACTTTGATTCTGTCGTTTTCTTGACGATGTTTTTACTCATCGGTAAGTCCAATTTTCAATGTCATCATGTAAGATATTGGTTGATCTCTGGCGTCGAAGGAAAATATTTGGAGGCTTATAGTAGAAGTCACACTGCAGACGCTATCACCAATTTGGGGAAGCTCCGTCCTGCAGAGGCATATCTTTTAAGTCCGCGTTTGCAAAGGGACCCAAGCACCCGCTTTCGATACTCTGAGGACGATTTAGAGCGTGGATCCATTAGTTCTGAAGATGATTTATACATCGAATCTCATGGATTCGGGATTCAGAAAACTTCAGTGGATCATTTAGAAGTTGGGGACGTAGTCCGTGTCCAGAAAGGCTCAAGTCCACCGACTGACGGAACGGTTGTATCCGGTGAAAGTTGTTTTGACGAAAGCTCTCTTACTGGGGAAGCAAGACTAATCAAGAAAAAAGTCGGTGATAAGGTGTTCCTCGGTACTATTAATGACTCGAGAGCTTTGGATGTACGGGTTGATGCTATCGGGGGTGATACCATGTATGTGCAACTCACTTGATTTTGGAGCGTATCATCGAAACAAGCCAAACCCATCAGGCTCGACCACATCGTTCGGCTTGTACGAGATGGCGTGAACAATCGCGCCCCGATCGAAAGGCTTGCAGATATCCTGACTGGGCATTTTGTCCCAGTCATAACTCTGCTCGCGATTTTGACTTGGCTGATTTGGCTGAGTCTTGGGTTGAGTGGTGCCCTTCCTCGCAATTACCTGGATAAGGACGTCGGCGGGTGGCGTGCGTTTTCCTACCGAGTCTTTCTAAGGTTATCACTCATATTTTATAGCTATCTGGTCACTTCAATTTGCCATCGCGGTATTTGTTGTTGCATGCCCATGCGGCATTGGTCTCGCAGCACCCACCGCACTTTTGGTTGGTTCCGGTCTCGCTGCCAAGTTGGGTATATTACCACGAGGCGGCGGTGAAGCATTCCAAGAGGCCGCTCAACTGGATGTCGTTGTGTTTGATAAGACTGGAACTTTAACTGAAGGAGGAAAGCCACGCGTAACGGATTTTGAGGTCTATCATTGTGACGCGTTTCTGACGCGTGAGGTGATTCTTGGGATTGCGGCCGAAATGGAGTCAGCGAGTGCCCATCCCCTTGCGGCAGCTATTCGAAGCTATTGCGCAGAGAAGGGGGCAGTTTTGAGCTCAGGGAGCGCATTCGAGGAAATTCCTGGCCGAGGAATGAGAGCCCGTTTTGAGGCACGACAATGCGCAGTCATTCTTGGGAGCGAGCAGTGGATGTTGGACAACGGGGTGGCAATCGGTTCCGACACTACGCCCTGTTCGGAATCTTGGAAAATGGAAGGAAAGACTGTGGTTTTTCTTGCTATATGCGATGAGCGCGAGCAAGGAAGTGGGAGGACCTCGCCTGAGTTTCAGGTTGCTGCCATATTCGCCATAGCCGACCTGATTCGCCACAATGCAAAAAGTGTCATTGCACGCCTTCAAACTCGAGGGATCGAGACTTGGATGATATCCGGAGACCATCTGACGACGGTGAAGGCTGTTGCAAGACTCGTGGGCATTCCTAAAGACAATGTAATTGCGGGAGTTCTACCACATGAGAAGGTGTGCACATCAAAGCAAGCTTATATTGCTTGGTATTGATCATGCACGTAGGCACAACATATTGGACGACTTCAGGCAACACGTCCAAAGCCACGGGCATCTAGATGGTCAGCAGCTTTTAGGAAGGGGCTGGATGAACGAAGCATCGTTGCGATGGTCGGAGACGGGATCAACGACGCTCCAGTAAGTGCATATGTATTATATCTAGAAATCAATTGACCGGAAAGCAGGCTTTGGCTTCAGCTGACGTTTCCATTGCCGTTGGGTCAGGCAGTGAGTGTAGCAGAGAGTACCCCTTCTCCATGCAGCTGACCCATATATTTTTCAGGCGATGTTGCTATTTCTACCGCGTCTTTCATCTTAGTTTCTTCCGATCTCTCTGGTGTTCTCACCTTGATCGATCTTTCTCGCACAATCTTCCGACGGATTAAATTTAATTTTGTGAGTACTCGTTGAACGTGTTCAGGCAATGGATCCTCATCGAATCTGGGTGTAGTTCTGGGCTATCATGTATAACCTCGCTGCTTTGCCCTTTGCTGCTGGTGTATTGTATCCCGCTGGACATGCTAGATTGGATCCTGTATGGGGGTCGCTTGCCATGGCGTTATCGTGAATATCACTTAATTGATGTTTTCATTTTAACCGACTGGGTTCTATTGCAGTTCCATCTCCGTCATTTGCAGCTCTCTCGCTCTGAAGTTTTATCGGCCACCGAACACCTAGTAATCTGAATTATGGCAGTCACTTACATATTTGCTACGGCCCATCTTCTGAAATGGGGCCCCGGGCCAGGGGCAATGAAAGCGAAGTTAGTAGAATACAAAGGTTAAAAGAGACGAGAAAAGACTGGAGAGCATGTTGTAAGGGGTGTTTATGGCCTAGAAATCCAAGTTGTCCATCATTAAGTTCCTTTTCTTTGGCTTCTCATTCAAGCTCCTTGGCCTCTTTGTTGACAAGATTTAGCTCCCCAACCTCAACCCCTCCCCGGACACTCAGTAAAAACGAAAGTCAAGTCAAGTCATTTACTTCTCACAAGAAGGTCATGTGAAGTCATGTTGGTCAGTTTGAAGTCATGTGGCGCTTGGGGATGGATTTG
>Ga0307507_10007680_pt1 | contig 15447 bp, 18 predicted proteins | sample 7_EM_MG_FD_207223 | JGI IMG/M metagenome (GOLD analysis project Ga0307507, IMG submission 207223) | Populus trichocarpa ectomycorrhiza microbial communities from riparian zone in the Pacific Northwest, United States - 7_EM | ecosystem: Host-associated > Plants > Roots > Unclassified | place... | reverse complement strand
CTTTCATACACTATACTTTCAATACAAAGATCTTTATCTATCATACTTCTGGGAACCAAGACACGACTATCTTATATGAGCCTAGCGATCGACGTTGCTAGATAGGAGTCAACGGACTTAGCTATCGCAACAGCTACTGGGCTAAGAAGAAGTGATCGTTAGGAAACTATCGGTTTCCTGCTGCAAGTATCACCCGGAGAGGAGAGGATTGTAACACAGGGTATTACTCAAGTTCCCCTCCACAGAAGCCAGCGATATCCTGGACTTTAATGCGATAGGGACGTAACTTATACCAGCGTGTAGCTGGCATCGAGCCCAACAATCTCCATGAAACAGAATTGGAATACCTGTAGTGGTTGTGGAGTAATCTGCCCTTGAGTAAAGTTTCGCCAGGGTCTAAAGACTGCTCTCAGAACGGTCAACAACTTCATGGGTATTGGCTGCGTAGGGATGATCCTTATACAGTTGTGTAGCCCTCATCAAGCCCAACAACCTCCAGCAAACTGAGTCAAAATCCCGGGAGTGGTTGTAGAAGAATCAGCCATCGAATTCAGAGAGCGCCAGCCCTATACCTTTATCAATACTGCTCAGGTAGGGATGAATTCTATACCAGCGGGCAGCTGACGTCGAGCCCAGCATGGTGCAGTTGTGGGATTCTGGATCGGTTCAGTGGTTGTGGTGGAGTCTTCAGAGTAAACCTGGTCATATGGTAGTTGAGAAGTGAGGGGAAAGTGAGGACTCTCATCCTGTCAAAGGCTAAGTGCCAAGAAACCACAACAACTACAAGTAGTAGAGACAGTCATAGCTATCACTCACTTTCAGGCTGGAGTGAGCTGGCATTTTCGCTCTCTGAAAGATGAAGTTCTGAAAATAGAACTGTGAAATATCTTGAGTGTAAAATTAAAATTATGAGTACGGTGACTTTGTCACCTGGTGCCCACACTAACCCAATCATTTTTGCAAAGAGTACCCACTTTCCAGAGATAGGGGGTAATATTCAAGAGGTACCCTGAATGCGGAGTAAAGAAGTGATGCATCTGGAGGTGCAATAGTGTTGTAAGCTGTGTCTGAGGGCATGGGGTGTAAGGTTGTAGAGCCACTAGTATCCAGAGGCAAGGCTGTATGACAACTGTATCTCCTGACGTACCCGGCACAAGCAAGAGAAGCAACCCAGCTCAGGACGCCCCTAATGTCTAAGGTACAAAGCTACTGTACCTTGTATCCTGATGCCACAGCAGTGCGCCTGGCACAAGGTATTTTTTTGCTGATGTTGTTAACAAGAGGGGCAGATCCATGTCAGTTACCTGGGTTCAGAGATGGGCTGGTCAGATAAGGGTGAGATTCTGTTTTAATCAGTTTGTATCCAGGACATATCACACATCTACTGGTATCCCTCAGGGCTCCTCTCTTTTCCTCTGTGTATTTGGAGTGTATGTGGCAGATATTCTTCAACCACACTACTGCTATACTCCTGCGGTTAGTTGTGTTGTGGTTTCCTATACTGATGATAAGGTGATTGTGGTGGTAGCGGACACACAGGCTAGAGTGCTGAATGTACTACTAGTAGCAAAGGTGATAGCCTATTGTAATAAAGTTGCAGGTGAAAGAGGGATGGGCTTTTCCAGGCTGAAGACGAACTGGATTGAATTCGGCAGTGCGGTTTGAGCGGACTTGGTTATTGACTAGTGGTAATATTATTAGATTTGTTCTGGACTTGCGGGTTTTGGGCTACAAGTTTAATATATTTAGGAATTATTTCGCTCATGTTGCTTAATGGTTGAAACGGGAATTGGGGGTTAGGAGAAGGATCGCCGCTATGCCCTGAAGGTACAGCAGAAGTAGTGGGATTGGTGCTTGGGAAGTGTTTCAGCTCATACAGTGTGAATGCTTTCTGGTAGTATGCTATAGCTTAGCATTCGTTACCGGCCACACGCCGTATGTGAAATAGATCTACACACAAATCAACGATTGGATTTGCTGGCTTTTCACATGCCTATTCGTTTGGCTATGAACATTATGCTTACAGACATCAGCATCCCTCCTCCCCATATTCAGGGACACTACCTACAAAGACAATGCTATGCATGAATGATTAACTACAAGTACTACGGTAAGATGCCCTGAACTGACTCCGTGGAACAGGGGTAGGGTGATGGCTATGGCATCTCCCTTGAGCTCCTGCACTCAGATGCTGAACTTACAAGAGTGGTCTCCTTGGGCTCTTCCCTTGATATGAAGAACGACGAGGCTATCGAATGGCATTGGAAGATGGCTGATGATGCGGTGCTGACCCATGACATACTTGTGTACTCCGACGCTACGAAAGTTTGAAGCCGGGTCAGTGCTGCCTGGGCAATGGTTGATGGTAGCATGATGGATGTACTAAAAAGCAAACAGCTTCCAGATTCGTGGAGTATTGTTGAGGTAGGGCTTATTGGTCTGTTTCAGTCGTTTCGTGAACTGACTGGCTTAACCATACATGTCTGTATTTACTCAAACTGCCTTCCTACTCTGAACCTTATTCATTATATGACGCCCTCTGGGGAACATGCCGGCGTATTGGATGTTTTTACTTCTCCAATACAGGCCATTCCTGCTGGTGTCACGATCGGGTGGTTACCAGGACAGGGCACTTAAACATATATAAGAACAAATTAGTGGAGGCTAGTGCACGAAGAGCCCTGGGTGCTCCCGCTATGGTCGGGTTTTATAACACCATTGATTTTGGTATAAGACAGCTGGCGGCTGTTTAAGAGTTCCGGGCATGTGAGTTGAGCACGTATCATGTTTTTCGATCGGACCTACTACCTGTAGAATCCTGCTCGTCCTAGGTTCATGAAGGGTCTGAGACGCATGGGGTATTACTGTATCATTTAACTACGAAGCGTGGTGGATATTAATGTGCCTTGACTCTGTATTGACCATGATAATCGCAAACACTTGTGGTCCTGCATGGCCTTCGAGGATGGCAGGCCTGAGGGCTCCCCTTACACTAACAAAGGGACGGCTGGAGTGCTGATGGGTGTAGCAGCATAATTACCTCAGCTTTGGGATTCCCAAGGCCCTTTACGGATCTAGACTAGGACACATCCATCAATGCCAGCAACCCTTTTGAAGGAATGCTGCTGATTGCACGCGATGGCATTGTTTCGAGTGTCTCCCGCCGGATGTTGAATGGTGATTGTGGCCAGTCCTTGAGCTCCCCCTGTAAAGGGAATAACTATATGAGGCCCATGATACAGGCTCCTTGGCAATATGTCTTCTTCCTGGTGGACCCCAAGAACAGCTGTTATGTGTGCCAGACGGGGTCTTCAAGTTCTGACAAGTTAGTATTACATCATCTACAACGATCTGATACATGTGAGGCAGATTGGATCGATGACTTTCAGAGACGGATAGCTGGCTGGTGGGATGAGGCTGCACCTAATCTGCATAACGCGCTGGTACTGGGGTATGGCTTTGATAAGACTGATAAAACATACCCTAAGTGCTCCAAAGTGTACAGATCGGAAATGTGAATGGTTGATCACCTAAGGTGGGCGGATGGTGATAGGTGCTTTCAGGACATGGAACAGGACCTTGACATGGAGAAACTGGTCACTAATTGAAGTGATGCCTAGATTGTATGGGATTTATTTTGTTGGAATGCGAGATGGGACTGCCCATGGTAGTGTTTTTGTTTATGTTGTAGATTACCATGTTCTGATCGGACTCTGGGGCCCTGTAGTGGGGTTACTACAAGTTGCGTGGGTGGTACTTTCCAGATGTACTACGGGGTAGGCGGGTTGAGCTGGCATGCCTCGGGATTGTACTGCCGTTGGGGTTGAAGCCTGGATCGACATGATCCTGTTAGTTAATACTAAATTTGATTGAATCTCTACTGGGCTACGTCCCACCTCTATTTCCTTCCTCTTGTGCCTTCAGTTATACAGCCTACCTGTGGGTCAGTTTATCATCCTTGTACCGTTGGGTTTATCAGGAGGAGGAAGCAAGGGAAGTATTACCAGGTTACAGCGTAGTCTTAACACCATCCACCTGAGGGAAACTATCATTTACTCCCACACCGGTAATCACAACACCGCCTTAACACTAGGCTAGAGGCAAAGGAAAAAAGAATTATAAAAACAAGAGGAATGTTTGAAAGCATCCCTCGGAAGAGTTCTTCCCCAAGATACAAGTGCCGGTATTGTGGACAGTATTTTCACTCCACCAGTCGAAAGGTGGCACGGTCAGGATCAAATGCCACAGTTAAAATCACCACGGCCGCACCAGTAGTGACAAATAGTTTAACGACGCCGTACGGCACTCTTTTCTGCTAAGGGTGCTGTCTGCGGTAGTACAATATGACTGAGACTAAGATCAAAGCCTCTGAGCTACCCAAATATTTCCGAGCCCATCCCCGGCCTCGACGGTCATTTCACGCCCCCCGACTAGCTAGCTTTAGCTCACAGTCCCTCTTCCACGGCTTCTGTAGATAGATCAGTTCCCCTTGCCCATAAAACCAAAGTACTCGCACTGGAATAGAAGTCCAACCGCCCTTTGAGCGGTTAAAGGGTGGCAATACCGGAGAACCATCCCAGCGAAATCAAACCCCTCCGAAAGGTGCAATAACCATTACGCCACGAACGTGTATTACGAAAGTGTATTATAGTTTTAAGGACCAGAGACCGGGCCGCCTTTCCACCCCAAAAGCATCCTTACTACCGGCATATGAAAGAGCCCGCAGCTTAGAGTACCCCAGCAGTAAGGCCACTATGGGCTACTATACCGGTACCTAGCCGCCCGCGACATCTAGTCAGTCCTTAGGCACCGGCAGAACGGGACAACCCAAGAAGAGAGATATATATTATCCGAACCCTACTATCACTTATTATAAGCCGCTACCGGGGTAATCACTGGAGCGTTTATTCCTCCTTCTGCCCGAGTTATCCGCATTTTATGGGGTGCAAAGCTAGGATTCAGTAGGGTTTAACTAAAGCATTGCGGTTGCGGCTTGCGGCTATGCAGAGTGGGTATCGAGTGGCGTCGTACAGCACCGTACAGTACAGACCTTACCCGATTCACTCGAGATCAGAGTGAAGCTAAGGTTGTTGTTGCTGGTGGTTGCTGATTCAGTAGGTACTTTGCCTACACCCTCCTTCTCACTCCAACCCGGCATCGCAAGGGCGGCTTTGAAAAGTCCACAAGAATTGCCTCGAAAGACATATATACAGCAGCGTAGCGAACCGATCATAGTTCGTCATTCGTATCTCGTTTATTTTTACTTATTAAGCCAGTGTAACTACGATAGTTCTAAGTTAACCTCGGGCCCCACGTGCCAGTCTGAGAAACCGATCTCCCCCGCCCATCTAGGTCGATATTTCTGGGGCCCCGAGCTTCATTAAGTGTACCGGTACTGCAGCCTCCCGGCGAGGCCACTGTAGAAGAAGAAATATCACTGGCACAGCAGAGCAAGCGCATATATAACACCCACCAGGCCACCTCCACCCTGCCCGCTCCCCCAACCCCTATTTTCTCCTCTCAATCAATTAATCAATCAATCAGCCAGTCAGTTTTCTTGCCTTTTGCTCACCCTACATCCTAGCTTACTTGCTACGGCCCGTTTCTCAAGAACTAGGAATGTCGCGCTTCCATATCACCACCCATGTACTCGCCGCATCTCACCTGCGGGAGTTTCCCCGGGGTACTATTTCCGCAGCGAATCCCCCACAACTAAAGCTCGCTGTGAACCAGTATGCCCCGAGATCAAATGCTGGAATACCGACACAGTCTGGGGATGTTACCATTATATTCTGCCATGCCAATGGGATTCAAAAGGTACTTTAACCCTGTTTCTGGACTAGCAGACTGGGCCATAATTGGGTGTTAATGATAGGAACTAGGAGCTTTATGAACCCTTCTTCGATCATCTATTAGCAGAGTATGAAAAGTCTGGATTGAGGATAAGATCGATTTGGGCTCTTGACGCCATTCATCAAGGTGCTTCGGGAGTGCTGAATGAGGAGGTTCTTGGAGATGACCGTGGGCTTCCCTCCACCACTCTATAGGCTATTATATGGTAGAGAGCTAATAGTTTGCAGCTTGTTGGAATGACCTCTGCAGAGATGTATTGCATATGGTCAACCAGCGACCTCAAGATTTCCCACCCCCTGTAGTCGGAATGGGGCACAGCTATGGCGGCCATGCTATGTGAGAATCTCCACACCCAATTAAGCACCTTTTGAGATCCTCAAAATCTAGATAGCAAATTCATAGCGCACGAACTAACAACAAATCCAGCGCTCGTATCTCCTTTATCCACCCCTCCCTCTTCACTTCAATCCTCCTCCTAGAGCCAATCATAGAAGACAACTCCGTATTCCCAACCCCACACCCCTCCACCCGATCTGCAAAGCGACAAGATGTCTGGCCATCCATGGTCGAAGCAGAGAAATATGTCCGCTCTCGGCCATTTTACACAATTTGGGATCCCCGAGTGTTAGAAATCTACCTTGTACTCCCCCCTCTTTTTCCCCCGAGAACCTCAAAAACACACTTCTAACAACCAACAATATATAGAAAGTTGGCTTCCGCCCCCTCCCCACACTAACCTATCCCAATAAAACCGGGGTAACCCTCACCACAACAAAGCACCAAGAAGTCTACACCTACATCCGCCACGACAAGTCTTTCCAAAATGGCGCCCAGCTAGGCAGAGACGAGCCTGGAGGAACACTACGATTAATGTCGCTCATAACACCACCACTAATGTACCTCGTTGGGGAAAAGTCAGACTCTTGGGCGCCGCATCTGATGAAGTACAAGATGCAATTAACGCCCGGGGCGACGCTAGAGATTGTGGAGAAGGGGCATCACCTATTTCCGTTAGAGTTGCCAGCTAAGTCAGGTGAGTTTTTATTCGTTGTTGGGAGCTGGAGGGGAGAGTGGGAGCTGATGATCTGGGCAGCTGAATTGGCAGCACCGTTTTTGATAAAGAGCATTAAGCGATGGGGGAAGGAGGCTGAAAAAGATCTTGCGACGCCAAGGCATAAGGTCCTGACGGCGGATTTTCATGAGAGGTTGTCGAAGCTGTAGACCTGTCGTTGGCGGAGGAGCCGGTGAACCGGCGGCTGTATATGCACATAGGGGGAGGATAGGTAAGTGTGTCTCTATCATTCAGTCCTCGTCCTGGACTGGACGATGTCAAGGCTGTCCGGGGGGCGAAGGCCAGGGCTAGTGCCGTTCGTCTGCAACAGACAGCCGTTAGACAGCACTAGGATCTCTAAATCGCTGGCAGGTTATGAATGGTACAGTGGTAGATGATAGAAAGAGAATTCACACGGAACTTAGACACTTTGCTCACGCCTTAACTCACACTGTCGCTCAACTAAACTAAAAACAAAACTCACGGTAGAGACAGGTGTATAAGTAAAACATAATACCACATCTTGATCCTTCCATAGATCACCACACCAATCTCTCAATTTCCCTGCATGTCCTTGTTCCTCCGCACGCTCCGTTGACAAACAAAGGAAAGACATGTCATCCTAATCTCCTGAATTATCCACGAGCTTCTAAGTAATCTCTTGGGCTCTCCCGCATCTTCCAAAGCCCGCATCCTTCCAACAGGGTCACCTACTCGTATACAGTAGCCTAGCCCTTTTCTTTGTCCCTGGAATCTTTCCGGAATTTTTCGGGATCACGAATAGGAAGCACGTTTTTCTACATGTAATAATTGTAGAATGAGCCTTTTTTTTTTCCCCCCCCCAATAACCTTCCTCATTGTGGTTGTTTAGCTGCGCTATCATATTTGCGCTGGCGCTGCCAAGTCGTTCAAGTATCTTTTGTGTCGAAGACGCGCACCTAGTTAAGTTGGGAATTTCCACACCACAAGTCTGGATTCAGCCCTGCCGCCTGAGCTGTGAAAGAATACGGCAATACATAATTTAAGAGTAAAAGATCCTCTTTTTTTAGTACTCTACATCCCCGCCATCGAACTAAATATTTATAAGATCCATTTCCCGAACAATGCAGCCAGTAGTAGTAGTAGTAGTGGTGGTAGTGGTAGCAGAAAAACTCGTTAAATCCACTATTAGAAATCTAGACAGAATCACTGTACTGAACCATAATAGGCTTAGAAGAGTCGGTAGAGACGGACACTATCTATACAGTAGCTAATGAGATCTAGTAAGCTCAGCCAGCCTATGCCCTATCCAGAAAGCATAACTCCTTCACGGGGGAGTTTTGTCTCGGATTGCGAGGGGCTCGGGGGACTGGTGGCCAATAGTGGATTTACCGGGTTTTTATGATTATGCACGAGTACAGCAGTCGTTTGGCACTCACCGCTTATCACTCGCAGTCCGATCCCCTGAGTTCTGCTCCTCCTGCCGACGGTTCGTAGGGTAATCGGAAAAAATTGCTCGCCCACCTGGAAATACGGTATGCTGAACGGAACCTTTGTATAATATTATACATAGAAGTATCCTACCGGCCCGACGACAGGTGGGCAAATCTACGATACACGACCCTAGCCCCCAAAGCGCGACGCAAACTTGAGAAACTGCAGTCACTCAGAGACCGGAAATATATATATGCGTGTACATAGTGCCAGAGCTCTAAGTCAATCCAGCGTATGTATATATTGTATTGCACTATTATTCTACTATCTTATGGAGGAATGGGCACTTAGCCCCGCTGCATGTTTAGCGTGATCCACGCATAGAAGAGACCAAGCAAGTAAGGAAAAATCACCGACCACTATAAAATTTCAGCCGAAAACGATGAGGGAACAAGTAAAAAGAAGCTGATACCTAACTTAGCACGTACTTTGCGATTCATAAAGTATAGTAGTGTAAGAACTAAACTCGAACAGAAGAGAAATGTGCTATAGGGCGTTGGAATTCCCCTTCTTGACTACAGGAGAGGGGGTCAGGGGGGAATACTGGTTTGCACAAGGACAATTGACCCCCCTATTGTGCTTTTCCTAAAGGTTGCGAAAAACTCGCTGGACAAAGGGTTGCGAATCCTTTTTTTTTTTCAGAGTTCTCTGTTTAATTAGCACTTGGCAAGCCACTGAATTTGAGAATTCACAGTATATCTGATTCTTCAGAGCGAAATTCTTAGCACGGCCCCCGGTGGATGCTATTGCGCAATCAAGCTCTGAAAAAAAAGCTGGGAGAGCTCTGGGCCCCTTTCGCAACCTTTGAGAAAACCACAATAATAGCATTATGATATTATTATATACAACTCAGTCACTCTTTCTTTCTCCCTTCCATACCAGCATCCCTTCCCAATTGCTCTCGTTCAGGTATGATATAAGGTTATATATAAAAGAGCTGACCAGCAAGCAAGCCAAGCTGGATGCCAGTGACTTTGTATGAAAACTGTAAAAAAATATCCGCATGAACTAGTACTAGTACTAAACCCTAAGCTACACAAAAGGACTACTTCCTACCAACCCTCCCTACGAACAAAGAGCAGATGTCCAAATGAGCAAAAGGACTCATCAATAGCTAGATGGAGAACCTTTATCACTACGTTTCCTAGTCATGATATGTTGTAGCAAAGCCTCGATCCTATGATACCGCACAAACCCACCACGCTCCAGGCAAAACGTACCCTTTCTGCTAAACACAAACCACTAAAAAAAGCCCCCAAAACAACGGCACCTCACCCTTGTTCCCCACCCCCGACATCGAATAACTCCTCCCCTGCTACAAGCACAAGCACAAGTACGGTAACCAGGGAAGATGTTTTCCTGCAAGACAGGGATTATTTTTGCTAGGAAATATAATACTCGTAACTATCCTTGTCCTGTGCTCTCCCCGGTACTTGTATTAGACCCACCATAATCCCCGGTAGAGTGCAATTAACTTTTGCCCAACCGATGGGGTCCTTGTCCTTCAACTCGAGTACCGGTACCGTATGGTAGGTACGGTATCATACAGGCACATGCATAGCACGGACCAAGCACCAAGTTTGAGAAGTTCTCCCTCATCAGTCCAAGGGGGTATGGTATGATATTATTTACCTTGGCGCCCCACTTCCCTCGCTTACCGCTACATTCACCCCCGCACAGCACCAACAAAAGGGCAATTTATTATCTCCATTTTCCATTCCTTTCCATGCCATATAATGCCAAATCACACACAAAACAAAACAAAAACATCCCAGCGCCCGAGTTAGAATATAAGCTTAAAGTTAGTCTTATCCTAACACCGTATCATCCAAAAAACATAAATTGTTGGGTAAACCTTTTGAATACCATGCACTTAGCGTGAAACCCTTCCGGATACCATCGAAAAAGTGAGAACCTTTGCAAAGAATTATTTCACCTTTGACTCATCATAAAATGGCGAAGAAAATTTCAAAAAATAAGCTGAAAACAGGAAAAATAAACTTAATTAATGGTTAGATTTTTAATTTTTCTTTACAGTCAGAAAGGACTTCTGTGGGTGAATCTATCCTCACTGAAAGGTAGTGTGTTTTGGGTAGTAATTTATGCCAAGAAAACTAATAAAATCACTAAAAAAACCTCACCCTAGGTCTCAGCTTACTGTTAAAAATTGTGGAAAAAATAGGAAAATATCTAGAGGCTTTGGGTTATTTTCTTTTAATTTTTTTCAAATTTTTCAAAAATTATTTGGGTTATTTAAAAATTAAAGAAGCTGTTGACACTCTGGGATCTGGGAATGGTTTGTTTTTGTTGCAATGTGAAACCTTTTGGATGGTACTTGTATGTCTCGGCCAAGAATGGTATTGTAAAGGTACCCCCCTGTTTTCCATGGTATCATATTTGAAAGGTTTTCTCTAAATTGTTTGATCGCTCGATAAAGTTACCCCACCCCCGCAAGTGCCATCCTAGTTATTACAGTTACAGTTACAGCTACTACCGGTACTGTACCGCTAATTAGCCCCATACTGGTGCCGGTATTCACCCAAAGCTTCCATGATAAGTTAAACCACCGATCACTCCCACCCTACGGTAATCCACCGTCATTTCCGAGGCTATAATATCACTGTTGGGGGATGTATAATAATATTATATGGCCTGTCATACGGGCAGGTACGGTACCTTACGACCAATTATAATACCATGGAAAATAATTTTCGCGATGTGGGTCATAAGTTACTCGTAGGTCTCTTTACCTTGTATATAGACTCCTTTGTGCTGATTTAATACCACTGGAATTACAAGAGGGAAACACTCTCCTCAACACCTTACCAGAGTACCGGTAGGCTCTCATATCATACCTCCTGCACACTCAATCATTCGGGATCTAAACCACACTGCTCAGATACAGTGCACTGCAGAAGCAGCACACCATACTCTACAAGCCTATCATAATATCACGGTGAACAAGACCTCCGAGATAAAAAACAAACTTAGGATTAACCCTCGCTGCTAGAACTACCTCGCGTTGAAGGAATAAATTAATCCAAACCCTACTTACAGTATCACACACAACTATGATGCAGACACAAGTAATGTATCCGATGGAAGGTATAGAAAAAAAGTAAAATACAAAAAGACCTGAATCACTCGCAAGAAGCCGAAATTTTGAATAGAAAAGGAAAACAAAAAAACGATAATATATATCATAGAATGAACAAACAGGCCAGCCCACCAGTACTCAAGTATCGTATTGTCAAGATACCCTTTGTAATAGAAATTAAGGGGATATTAAAGATAGCACTGCGCACGCGCGTATGGTATGGTGACAAACTTTGCCAGGCGCTCTGGTGAGTGAGTGAATAACCGTGAGCGAAATAATCAAAAGGGAGAGAAAAAAAAAATCCAGAGCACCAACAACCCAAACCTATTTCCATATGGTTTGAGAGAATGAAAGAACCGAACCGCGCTATGCTGTGCTTGTTAATACGAGTGGAGATCAAACCCCGAGAACGAATAAAAGAAAGAAAAAAGAACGGAAGAATAGAATTGAATAAAGTAGAGGAGGAATACGAATCAAAGTTGGGAATTGCGCCTTTTGAGGTTAAAGGAAATAAAAGTCTATGACAAAGCGAGGTAGGGGCCTCATAAAGCTGATGGACGTAGCGTGCGTTAACCCTGAGGGAGGATGGTAGGAGTGTGCTCAAACTATTGCATTGATTCAAGATATTTCACTCTCTCGGCGGCAATGTCGGCTTGTAGTCGTCTCGTTTGGCGCATGGCGTCGTCCCTGTTAGTATTGTTAGCATTAGTTCTTCGCTCCTGTATTATATTCGCTGAAGATAGCGGGAGGTTACCTCTCAGATTGGAGCTCCAAGACTTCAATCTGCGCCATGTTCATCTTGCTGACAACTTCAGCCATCTCATTGTCTGCCTGTACTAGAGCCTCCTCGAGCTCCTGAACACGCTTCTCCAGGAATTCGACCTTCGCCTCGTCTGGAATTGAGCTGTTTGATTTTCGGCTCCCCGTCCACTCTAATTTAGGCGACTTGAGGTGAGGAGATAATAGTGGGGATCTGGGTCCGAACTGGGACGGTGACCGCAGAGCTGAAGATTTTAATCTCCGCAGTTGCGAAGTATGTGTCTCCTTCAGCTGCTTGATCTCCTGCTCATGTCTGGCGACAGCATCTTCTGTCTCTTGCTGGGCTTCCAGAACCTTATCCTCCAATTCCTTCAGCCTTCCCTGGAGCTCGTTGATTCTCTTCGCCGACATCTTCTGCTCCTCCTCTCCGCGGCCAATGGCATCTGCCAAACGATCTCTCAAGGCATTGTTTGACTCGAGCTGTGCTTGCACTTGCGCAACTAGTTCTGCGATGCGCTCTGTCGAGAGCCTCAATTGCATACTAAGGCCTCTCTCCTCCGCCATGTGCTTCTTTTCGGACTCCGCAAGAGACTCCGACCGCTTACGATAGGCCTCGGCTTCTACCTGTGCAGTATCTCTCTCAGCTTCCGCCTGCGCAACGCTCTGCTGCAACTTCTCGATAGCGCGTTGCGACTCCCCATGAGCCTGTGAAAGTCTGTGTTGGCGGTCAGATAGATCAGAGGAAAGATCAGTTCCATCAGCCTCAACTTCGCCTAATCTTGCCAAGGTCCTTGCATGGATATCCTGAAGATCGTGGTAGGCCTGCTGTAGTGATAATGATACACCTTCCCCGTTAATTTCTTGCTTCAACTGCGAGACTTGTTTGGAAAGGCGTGTATGAGAATCCTGAAGTTCGCTATGCTTGCTAACTAGTGCATCATGTTCTTGGAGGAGAGCCCGTAACGAACTTGTCTCCTGTTCGGCCTTTTCCAAGTCCATTTTTAATGTCCCGAGACCCCGTTCACACGTGAACTTTTGCTCCAACGCATCGTCTGCTCGTTGGCGTAATCGTTCCATTTCCTTCCGAAGAGATCTCATTTCCCGGTCCTTTCCATATCGTCTATTTGTCTGCTGAAGCGCCTTGTCACGTTCCGCCTCCAACGCTCTAATTCTCTCCCTAGCCATCCGGCTCTCATACTTTTGTCTCTCGCGCAGGCTCTTCAAAGCCGCGTGCAGAGCATCCCGCTGTTCCTCAATATCTTTAACCTTTTCCACCAATGTCTCTTTGTCTTTCATATTTAATATCAAGGGAGGGGCTGGACCAGCCGAGGTGGGCGTTGCAAATCCTGAGGCAGGAACAGAAAACCGGTGGGATTGTCGAGTTTGGTTGCGGACCGTGGAAGCTAATGATGCATTCTCATTTTTGAGATTGAGCAATTCTTGTTGCATCCGAGAATGTTCATACATAAGCCTCTGTAATTCTGATGCCTCCGACTCTAATCCCTCCATCCGGGCCCGGAGCTGAGGCACGATTTCGTCCCTGAGATTATCACGTTCATCCCGATGTTCCTCCAATTCCCCCCTCAAGGCCGTTAAAAGATCTTCATAGTTTTCTTTCATCTGCCGCTCCTCTGCAAGCCGGCGCTTCGCTTCGTCAAGAGTAACTTCCAACTCCTTAATCCGTCCCGAAGTATCTGCAGCTAGAAACTGCGCACTCTGACGCTAAACTGCCAGTTAGAACACTATATTTTTGCGCCTAATGGAATCTAATATATCCTTACCCTTGCAACCTGTTCTTCGAGGTCTTTAACACGTGACTCCATGGCTTTTCGCTGCTGTCTTTCTTCCTGTATCTTCCCCAGAAGCTCTACCCGGACTTGAGATTTTTCTTGTTCCGCCTTTCTTGTCAATTTCTCAACATCTACCTCAACCTTTGTTTCTATGTCCAGGTATCTTGTGGAACTTCCGGCATCAGAGAAATAATCGCTTGTCCGTTTCCCCTCTCCATTCCTTTCCGCGGCCTCTGCCTGCAATCTCTCCACAAGATCTTCCAAGTCCATCTCCCTACGGATTGACGCTGCCAAATCTGCAGAAACCAAACGAACCTCTTCCTCAATAGCCTCATAAGATGAGGGAGTCGGAGGTGCCAGGGAGACGCCTGAATCGGAGTGTAGGCCGGCAGATAACCTGGCATTTGCAAGTGGTATATCGATTGCGGGAGGTATCGACCGGTTCGACGGTGACGTAGAAGGTGCAACGACTGTCTTCGGAGAAGGTACTGGAGAAGGCCCTCGATCAGAAACTGAAGTGGAAGAAGACCCCCCTTGCTCTGAAGTACTGCCCCACCGGAAAAAGGAGGTAAATCTACTATTTGGTGATCTTGGCTTACTTGTCTCGTCTGTCACGTCTGAAGCTGAAGGGGAGTGTGTCCGGTATGATCCCTCCGGGAGGTTCAAATTCGGTGGTGCATGAGGCGAGCTCGCCATTGTGGAGCTGGCTCGCCGGCTCGGTGCAAAAGCCTTCTCTAAAGTATTCGATCTATTCAGTGAAGACTCACTCCAGACTCTCGCATGGCTAGAGTTGGACACCAAAGGAGATGTAGGGCCGGGGCGAGGCGAGGGCTGCTGTATTCGAATATCGACTTCACCGCGAGGAGAAGGAATCCACGAGCGTTGTGCAAGACTAGGGGAGTCCCCGTGTGGGTATCTGGAGAGGAAGATGTATGTCAGAGGAAGTGGTCTCCGGAACATGCCATAGAAAGTAATTCTGACCCGTACCTGTCCAAATCCCGAACGACAAATTCTCCTGAATCTGAGGTTGGAAGATTGAAGGGGGCAGGAGAGGCTATGCCAAGTTGTATCGAGCGAACCGCGTCTGGCGGCGGCGGAGAGTACTCGCTGTCAGAGTACAATTGTCTCGGCGAGTGATCCGGAGTCCGTGTACCGACAGGAGAAGCGACAGAGGACGGACCGCGAGGCACGGGTTTTCGGCGAACTGGTGACTGAGGTGAGTAGGGCGGAGAAGCCAAGTGTCTATGAAGTCGGAGAGACGAAGGGGGAGAATGTGCGGAAGGTGGAACTTGGTGATCCCGCTCCGAAGACAGGCTGTAGGAATTCATGTCACAATCGTAGCTGTCTTAATCAATTGGAAGGGCCTTTTTCTTTTTTCTTTTTCCTTGTTTTCGCTCTTTCTCTCTCAGGTCGTCTCTTCTTCC